>Ga0074193_1000083_pt1 | contig 174126 bp, 124 predicted proteins | sample EPASupsiteHSE605_FD_64523 | JGI IMG/M metagenome (GOLD analysis project Ga0074193, IMG submission 64523) | Bioremediated contaminated groundwater from EPA Superfund site, New Mexico - Sample HSE6-05 | ecosystem: Environmental > Aquatic > Deep subsurface > Groundwater > Contaminated ... | reverse complement strand
TGGGCTTTTCCAGCAACCTTGCAATTTTATTTGCCTTTTTTTGAAACTTTTGGAATTAGAACCCTCAGAAGTTGTGATTCTAACATTTTTGAATACGAAAACATGGCAAATGAAGTATTTACGTGTATTAGCCGCATTATACATCCGTTTTGTATATCCTCCTAGCGAAGTTTATGGGTTGCTTGAGCCATTCCTTTCTCAATACAATAAAGTTGCGGTTCTCAGGGAAAGTGGCTATGTTATTGAGCGATTTGATGAGGTAATTTACTCTTTTTTGAACGATTCGTTTTGGTGTGGTATCACTTTTCCAACACTGCTTCCTCGAACGGGTATTCCAAGGTTTTCACAACTTAATCATATGTATGAATCGATTAGAGTGGAAGTGTATAAGGAGATGGGACTTACTGAGAATGGGGAGCTCATTGAAGAAAATAAAGGGAAAGATATGCTGACCCTTAAAAAGGTATTAAAGCTTAAGAAGAAAAAATCCCCAAAGCCTGTTGAAATAATGGATGAAGCTGCTGAATTAGCAGCAGAGAACGAACTGAGGAAAAAGCTAGGGCTAAAACCACTTGTATAAGCTCTACTTTTATTTTAGTGCTTCTCATTTCTTTGAAGTACGTCTCTAATTGGAGAGGTGCCATCGTGCCAAACCATCCAGATTCTCATTCCGAATGTCCGGAACAATACTTTAACAAGGCACCTGAAATCTACATATGATTGTGCTGTATAATAAAATGTGAGTTTCTTTCCATCAAATTGGAATTCTGCTCCTGTGATGCTCATTGGTAAATCGAGTTCTTTGGCCTTATTTTGACAGAATTCCATAGCGCTTCTTTCTCGCTCGACTTTGATTGGGAGTTGATCAATCTCTGATTGTGTGGCTGGTTTTAGTATTTTTTTGGCAGATTTAAGAGCGCGAGCAGTGTTTAGGTCAATTTCCCCAATAATAACTCCGACATCATACCCGCGGTCGGCTTCGGTAACAACATGCTGACCAACTTTAAATGAAGAATCGTTTGATGCCCTGAATGCTTCGCTCCTCTTGGGATGGAACTGAACATTAAAATACTTACAAGCTTGGAAGCCCTGATTCTGAAAACCATCATCCATTTGATCGTCAATGAAACCACTCAAAGGAGCAGATCCTGGCATAATAAAGTTCGCTCTGGACCTTGTGTTGTTCCCAAATTCTGGAAACCTCTCATGTGGGTCAGGAGATGGGCTGCGTGGAAACTGCTCGCCGTTTGTGTTGGAATAGCTTCCGCTATCGTTCTCCCATACTTCCTTCAAGGATGAGGGAAGCAAAGCAGTAATATTTGTCGAAATTTCATTGTCGTCAGTATAAAAACGCCAGTCCTGACTCATTAAATTGCGGTTTATGTCATTCTTCACTTTTTGAAATGTTGGATACTACTTTACTAATCGTACATACCGGTTTACAAATGTAGAAACCGCATATAAAATCACGTTTGTATGGATTCTGGTAAGCAGCAGCTTTTATTGTGGATAAGCGAAACATCTGGCGAAAGGGTTGTGAATTGGGAACGTGTATCACAAGGGGATATTATTTGCTACATTCTGTATAGGATGCGCCCTGAAATGATTCCTCTGAAGAAGATAACGGACGGTGTTGATCGATTTGCTCGAGTTTGTAATTGGCGGCTTTCTGCAAAAGCAATGAGAAAACTTGGAATTGGCTGGACATATGATGAAGTGAAACTTGTTATGGCTGATGAGCCAGAATTGGCACGTTTGGTATTATCATTGAGGCGATATGAAACAACACACCTCGATGAGCCCCTAGAACCACCTTCACCAGAGGAGTGGAATGAACCAGATTTGCCTGCATGGTTTACACAACAGACTGCAAAAGAAATAGAAGAGAAAAAACTCGCCGCAGGTGAAACAAGAACAAAAAAACAAAAAACTATCAAGGCGCCAACCGAACCTAGGCATCCACAGAAAGTTGTTCGGAAGTCCATTTTTGATGTGGGTAACAGTAAATAAGTGTAATTATCGGGAACTTTGATTTGTCACAGTTTTATGAGACATGAGTCTTGGGTTTCGCGCCATCCAACTTTTTGGAGATCATTTTCGGCTGTAATGAAGAAGACATATTTGAACAAGATCCGAAACAAAGCGGCAATTATTGAAGTTATTGGATCAATTTTTATATTTAACATTGTTTATTTTATTTTTTATTATGCAAGAAGAGATGGAGACGGTGGCATTGATCCGAACATCACCCAATGTGAGACATTGGATCCTGATCTGTTAATTTTTTTTGCAATGCTTAAGAATCCTTCATTAGTTGTGAGGCCTGATAACAACAACACGCATTCTCTTATGGATCCTTTGATTAACTTTATTAAGAAAAATATTTCTTTAGAAGTGAAGTATGTCAACAATTCGGATGAAATGTATAATTTTATTTATGCAAGGGATGTGAATGGATTAGGTATATATTGGAATAACTCAGATTATGATGATTGCTGGGAAAATCCCATTATTCAAGTTTATCACCAATCATTTGGACCTGCCCCAAATGCAGGTATTTTCCGAATTCTCCGTACGACAATTGCTCAAAAGACCAAGAAAATGCAAATCATTAGTTTGAATACCTCTCTTCAAGCATTTGCAAGTCCATCAACAACAACATTATTTGATATTCGTCTTCCATATACATTTTTTTCTCTGGTACCGGCAATTTTTGCGACAATGGATGATTTTCAAACGGTTCTTGATGAAAAGGATACCAAAATTGCGGCCCTAACATTTTTAATGGGTTGTCCCGAATCTGCATATTGGTTAGTTCAATATATCGTTCCATTTTTCTTATCCCTCCCAGCCTATGCATTAATGGGATTGATGTATTGCTATGTTTACATGTTATTGGGAACATCCTATACTCTTTTCCTAACATTATCACTTCTTTTTGTCTCTGCTCAAATATGGTTCCAGCTTTTTATTACTACATTTATGAAAAAGGGAAAATCAGGCCGAACAACAACAGTTGCTATACTTGTGTTTATATACTTCTTTGGCTTTTTGCATATGTTTGTTACACTTGATCCCAATAATCATAGTAATACCATTAAGCATTTGGTGTCAATAATTCCATTTTCTTCATACCAAATGTCCATTATGACTCTTTATACCCAATGCCGAGAGGCAATGCCACCCATCACTTGGTCAAATATGTATGGAAATCATACTTATAATATGTGGTGGGGCGTTCTTTGGCTTATCGCAGATAATTTTATTTTCATGGTTTTATTCATTATTTTCAATGCTACAAACCCTAGGGAGTTTGGAACACCTGCCATTCCTTGGTCGAAATTATTTAGTTTTAAAGCATGGGCACACTTTACCAAAAAGCATTTTAACCAACTTATGCTAAGATCGAGGGATTCTAAGAATTCTATAGTTGTTGAAGGTCTTTCCAAAACATATTTTGGATTCAAAGAAGTCCCTGCTTTGAAAGAGGCATCGTTTGCAATTAAACCTGGTGAAGTAATCATTGTTGTTGGTCCTAATGGAGCTGGTAAATCTACTTTAATGAATTGTTTGAGTGGTACTATACTTCCATCAACAGGTACACTCAGCTTATTTGACGGAGAACCCACATCCCAGTTTAGAGATATTCAAGAAATTCTTGGTATTTGTTTTCAAGATAATGTTTTATTTGAAAGAATTACTGTTCAAGAACATTTTGAGATATTTGGGGCATTTAGGGGTATTTCAAATGAAGATATCATTTCATCTTTAGAATTTTTTGCTAAAACACTTCAACTTGAGGATAAACTCAACACGCGAGCTGGTGATCTCTCAGGTGGCCAAAAGAGGAAACTTTGTATTGGATTAACCCTTTTAGGCCAGCCACCTATAGTCATAATGGATGAACCAACAGCTGGTGTTGATGTACAAGCAAGACATCTGATCTGGCAGACCATTTCTTCTCTTCGAAACACAACAACAATAATCACAAGTCATGCCTTAGAAGAAGCAGAAGCAGTTAGCTCACGCCTATTTATTGTTTCTGCAGGAAAGTTAGTTTTTGCAGGCACATCAACAGAACTTAGAAAACAGTTTAAATGCGGATATCTTTTAAGAATTGATAGTCATAGCCCTCAAACAATCGAAAATGTTTTGTCTCTTGCAAAAGAGTATGTGCCAGAATCCCACATCCATGGAGATCGAGAGGATATCATATCAATGCCCGTATCTTCAGAGATACCCAAGTTTTTAGTTGAACTTAAAGCAAGAAAAGCCGGACTTGGTATTCAATCATATAGTTTTTCCGTTGAACATCTCGAAGACATGCTTATGAAGCTTGTTCAAAGCGAGGAGAGTCTCATCCAATTCCATTAACAATGTATTATAGTACTAAAAATATGATTAACAAGTAATTAATATTTTAGGCTGTTTCTTTTCTCAGTTGTATGAGAGCTGAGGTGACAGGAACACAAATCACTTCATTATCATGAAATAACAAAACACAATCAACAGTACTTTGATTTGAATCATTACTTTCTGTCCAAAACCCTTTAAATCTAACTTTACCACCTGTATTCAGCTCGTGATCTATATACCCCACTTTTGGATCATCAGTATTATGGATTACTGTCCTTTGGACTGTTTGCTTAGCAATAACCTCAGGTAAAAAAGAATACTTAATCCTGAGATATTGTTCTTCTTCGTCTGCTATTCGGAAAGGGACTTTGTCTGGATAGTTTATATCATCCCAGTTGTTCATAAAATATGCATAAGTGTTTTACTTCATACCTCCACCAGATGTTAAATAGCGTAATATTTGAAGGATCTGTTCTTGGGTGAAAGACTGATTCTCATCTGTTGCGTTATCATCAGGGCTTGGAAGTGCTCCGCCGTATTCATTATCAGCAATTTCATCAATCACTTTAAGTGTAGCTATTGTATTTTCTCCAATTTGAGCATTATTCTTTGACTTCTTAAGCAAATCCCAAGAAAAGGCATGCATTTCCACATCATCATTCTTATTAATAAATTCTTCACATATTGGGATCACCGCTTTTAGAAGGGACTCCTTGAAAGGAGACTCAGGAATAGTGCAGATTAAACTACTTATGGCATTAAGAGCAATGGAATGGTGTGGGAATTGATTGATTATTTCAACAAGTTTGCTATCAATTTCTTTATCTTCAACAAAGGCAACAAAGTCTTTTGAGTATATACACATAGTCTTAATTGTATTGATGGCAGTTACATGGATTGGGAGCAAAAGATCATGAGGATATGAAAGCATATCAATAATGGAGGCAAAACTATCATTAACTACATAAACATTGTCTTCGAATAGAGATAAGCAAACAGCATCCCATTGAGTGCTTAAGAGTTCTTGAGCAGGTTCTTTAAAGCTCCTGAGAAGCTTCTTAACATTTTTAGCCTCCTTAAAATATGGGGCGGTAATAGCATTTTTGACAGAAAGACCGACAAGTCGGAATAGATTGCAAGCTAAAACCAAATTTTGCTCCAAAAGAGTGTCTGGAAGGTTGCCAATAGCCTCAAGCAGCCTGGCGGAAAACTCTTCTTTAATCAATTCAAGAAAACCTTTTGGCTTTTCATCTTGTTGTGATAAAAATTCCTCAAATACTCCATACACAGACCTCTCGTGGCATAAAGATAGAAATGAAAAAACATATGAGCAACTCTTGATTGATTCAGCTGCGTTTACAAGGCATACCTTCTGAGTTATTGAAGCAAAGCGACTAACAACCTTATTGTTTGTTCCTTCGGCCAAAACTCTGCGTGCAAAACTGGCCAATAATCCATTTTCAAGAAAAGAAAACAAAAACGAGTCAATATCAGCCATAAACAATTCATTAGCCTTAGCAGAGAGTACCTTTTCTCCAACATTAAGAGCCATCTCTAAAACCTCACTGTTCTTAGCAATCATGTACTTCATAATCAACTCGGACCTGCTTTTGAAAGCTCTGACACATGATTCATCACTGAGAACCTCCCTAAGAGGTGGATCGGGAGATTTCAGCAGGTTTTGAAGATTCTGAGACATCTGGACGAAAAAGAAGCTGGACATATCAAGGTTCGAAGAAAAGTGCCATAGTAAACTATCGAAATATTGATAAAAAGTACAAAGTTTATTTGTAGTTTTTCTGTAAAAAAGAAAACGGGTAAAATATATCCTGGTTATCATTCTGATCTTGAATGGAACCGAACTTGTACATGTCTGCTGCAATTTTATAGGTCCTTTGCTGTATATCAAGATTATCGCTTACAGTTTTTTGGGTACGATGGAGTAAAGTGTTAAATCTTCTCCTTAGCGTATCTTTATTTGGTTCTGGATTATCGACTTTTGCTATGAAATCTTTGGCTAAGTGGCTTGAGACAGATCTTAAAGAGGAAGATGAGAGAGCAAGCTCTGAAGCAAGGCGATCCTGAAAATTATTAAGGATTCGGATGTTCTCCATCCTTGATTCCAGTAAAAAATCGCGTTTTACATCGAATAAATGCATAGAATTCATATTATTTTTCTGTTTTTCAATTGCAGGTGGATATTGATGGTATAAAAATGGCCTAATTGGCTCAATATTCAGTTTTTGGCAATCATTTGGTACTTTTTGATTAATAAATATATCTTGATTCTTGATTACTATCATCGGATCCTCTTCAAATTTTGCTAATAATTTATCTGTTTTCATTAAGTGCCGTTTCGATGGTGGAAGAGGATTTTTCATCAGTTCAACTATGAAATCTACCCTGTCTGACGACTTTTTATTGATAAATGTAATTGATGAAATTGCCTCATTATGCATTGACAAGTGATATAAAATTAGTCCCTTTTCTCCCCTGTAATTACTTCAACTTTGTGATTAGATGATCCACTAAATTGGTTCTTTTGGAGCCTTTGCTCTTCTTTAATAAGATCATCGAGGGTTTCTTGGTCACATTTGAGAGGATCGTGTATTTTGTATGAAGTTTTTTCATCATCAAATCCAAAACTTTCAGAAAAAACATTTTTCAATATGTCTAATATGGTTTTCCTAGTGCAGGCATTGATTTCTCCATTGACATGGATGATAAAAATATAAACTCCATTTTCTTGTGCCATTTTGATTTTCGGACTATATGGATCGCTTGTTATTAGTATTAAAAGAGTTTTCTTTCTCATAAAAACAGAATAATCAACATATTCTGATCCAAATAATATAATACAGTTTGCATGATTAAAATAAAATATCATAGACCATATGTCACCATCCAAATAATTAATCTTGATTCTAGAGTCAATTAAAGATAAAATACCTATGGAGTCTAAATATGATTGGGGCATTGATTTGGATTTTGGTACATAAACAATATTACCTGATGGCGTCCCTTTAATCAATGATTTCATTTGGGATAATAATACTCTTGTTTGCACTGGATACTGTATTTCTGTTGTTTTGGGGTATCCTAATACGGCGAGAAAACTGGACATATAGCAATCATTAGTTTGCCCGATTACAATTGTTTTCGTATTCATTGCAAATAATACTTTCTCAACCATATCATTATTCTTATTTAATATAATAGTATTTGAAGTAATAAATGACATATCGAGTACAAACAATCTTGGAAAAACCTTAAAAAAAAGCTCAATATCACTGAATCCATCTGGTAGATATAAATAGATCGCTTCTTCCAATGGTTCACATATTCTAGAACTAAAATCAAATTCATTCTTGATCCAAGAGTGATTCATTGGATATGGTTTTAATCCTTTAAAAACTTGTCCGTTAGGGCCGGCTCGACACTCAGATACATATGCATATGAAATATTACTATTTTCACACATTTTTGTATATTTTTGCTTCGTTTCAAGAGGAACTTCACCAAAATGATATATTGGTTTTGTATTCACAATATTTTGTGGAAATGTTTGCTCCTCATACCAAATAAGTTTTGACCAATCATACTCCACCGGTTTTCGCTCGATATCATTCTTCTTTGTTTGAGGATTAGGTTTTGTATAAGCAATACTATAAACAAAATAAAAAAGCCCAAAAACAACGAAAATCACCTGAGCTGCTCTCAAAACAATTAACCGAATATTAATTCTTAGCAGAAATGGCCTGTTACCACCCAAAGTCGCTTTGTCAAGCAACATTTATGTTTTTGTTTTTGCCCCTAACATACTCGAGACTTATCGAGTTTTCTCCCAAAACCATTAAGGAATACAAGAATAATGGCGATCCTTTTATTGGGTTGTTTTTTAGCAATACCACTAAAGTTGATTTTGATTATGTATTCAAGTCGTTCAAAAGGACATCGGAGTACTTTCCAAACGTTGATTTTACAATGGTGGATTGTATAAAATACCAACAAGAGTGTATGGATAATGGAATCAATGCTGCTCCCAGTGTTTATGCATTTACGAAGCATCATTCCCATCCTTTATCATTTACGAACGAAATAAGCCTTTACGCGCTTGCACAGTTTGTTAATTACACTACCAAAAAGGAACCTATAATGCCCATGCTTGAACCTTTCATTGTTGGAATGGATCAAATCAATTGGTTCTGGGCTCAAAAGGAGTGCACAGCTATGTTTTATGTTTCTAAAACTGATAGAATGTCTAAAGTTCTGTTGCCAACTATTGGACAGCTCACAAAAACCTTCGAAAATGATCCAAAAGTTAGTATTGGGATGCACAGGTGCACAGATAATATTGATTTTTGCTTATCAATTGGAATCGAGTACGCTCCTTTGCTTGTGATATATAAAGACCAAAAAAATATCTCATACCAAGGAACCAGAGAATTTCCTCCATTGTTAGATTTTATTAATAAACAATGTGGAACAATGAGGGTGTCAGAAGGGGACCTCAATGATCATGCTGGTGTGAGATTTGACTTGAATTCCACAATTAAATCGGTTTTGGGAGGAAATAGCCAATTAATTGATCAAATCGATTCATCTGATTATCAAATGGTTCTGAAAGCAATATCAAATGATAGAAGTATCGACAAATTATTACAAAAATGTTTATTGCTTTTAAAAAATCCTCAAATCAAAGGGGAATCAAGAGATAGGGTTATGATCAAAAAGAACATTCTTAACCACATTCAATCATTGAAACCTGGGAATCTCGACCTGTAACAGTCTCGATTAAACTTCTTTGTAGACCAGTTGTTTCGATTTTCTTTTCGATTACCTTTACAATTTCTATTTTTCAATTGAAAATTGGCTCTTAAATCATTATTTGTGAGAAAAATGTCATTTGACATTGATGTATTGTGTCAAAGACAGTATGACTGAAGTTTTTCCTGAGATTCGTCAATCTGTGGTGATTAGTATTCAGAAACCAGGTGCAAAAAAGAATAAAAAGAACAAACCATCCATCAGAGTATTGCTAAAAAAGTACAATGACACAATGGAGTTATCTGATACCAAAGATAATATTCCATGCCAATTTAACATTGTACAAAGAGGAAACCTTCCTGCTATCGAATATAGGAGAGGAATGGTATCTCTGTATAGAAAATAAATGTTGAAGATATTTTTATTATCTAGTGGAGCGTTTTGTTGTATTTGCTCTGAAGCCGCCTTTGATCTGTTGAACAGATCGCTGGGCAGTGCATTGATTACAGACAATAAATAGAAGGCGGTTGGATCTATCAAGCTTGGTATCTACTGATAAGCAAACAGGGCATTGAACGTATGTTTTAACATACTGAAACACAAGCCTTTCAAGTTGTGTTTGCTGAAGCCTACCAGTGATAACTAAGGCTCCGTTTCCATCAATAGATGATTCTGTATTCTGTTCAGTGCAAATATATTGTTTTACATGCTCTTGTGTTCTGTTTAAGCACTCACAGACACTCTTAAAGTTACCAAACATTGTCTTCTTGGCTTTACGTGTGATTTCAAGAGGTGGAAGATGAATCCTTCTAGATCTTTCATCGCTATCAGGATTCTTATTGTTGATTAAATTAAAAGCCCTTTGAAGCATTTCTTGATATGTGGGAAGACGAGCAACTTCATCGGTTGCTGTTGCATTTATGGATTCTTCCATTACAGCTAAACGAAAACGTGGATGCTTCTTTTTAACTGAGGGATCAAATACGCCTAGAATTGGTTGTTTATTATCAGACATTGATTTAGACCAAACAGACCTATTCAAATTAAAAATTGTAAACCTGTTTACATGTTCTCAAAGAATTCTGCCACTTGAACTAAAGAGGGAAAAACATAGGTGGGTTTTTCGTGTTCTAGGGCATTTTGCACGTCTTCCATGGTATCAATTCCAGAAAGAACTAGAATCGAGCGAGCTCCTTGAGAAGAAGCAAAGTTAATATCTGTTATTATTCTATCTCCAACCATAATAACTTCATCTTTTGAAACACCAAGGGATGTGAGGACCGTATCAAACATGGGTTCATTGGGTTTTCCAATCATCACCGCTTTTTGGTCAAGCGCTGTTTCGAAAGTTGCAATAATGGCTCCACTTCCACAAACAAGAACTCCATGGCTCATTGGAAAATTTGGATCCATATTTGTTCCAATGAGTTTACAACCATATGTTTTGGATAAATAAATCGCCATTGATAGATCATTAAAACAAAAATTATTCGATTTCGCAACAACAATTGCTTGTACTGGATCTTCAACTTTATGGGTGGACAATGTTGTGGCTTTAATCCCAAATTGTGTTAACTCTTCGACTAAAGCATTTGATCCACTGACATAAACAGTGTTAATTCCATTTTTCCTTAAATAATGAGCTGTTGCAAAACCAGAAGAAAAGATATCATCAACAGAAAAGCGATCAAGACCAAGTTTGTGCATAAATTGAAGATATTGAGCTCTGGTTTTAGTGGAATTATTGGTGACCAATACAAGTCTGACTCCCATATCATGTATTTTGTTTAGGGATTCAATAGCACCAGGAATTGGTGTAGAATCAATCCAAATAACTCCATCTCCATCAAGCAAAAGAACCTTAGGGCGACTCATTAATTTTACAAAATGTCTGACCTGAATAATACAGGTAATGTGTTATTCTGCTGATTCATGACTTCTTTGACTCTCTTGTTTTTGAACAGATTGATTTTCAGAATCAAAAAGGATGTTTTTGCGGATTCTCAGTCTCACCAAAAATCCTCTTACAAACTTCTGTATGACAATGGCTGATCTATGCATTCTTTTAATTCTTTGCCTTGCCAAATATCCTCTAATAGCACTCTGAATCAGTATAATCTTTTTAATTCGAACCAATTCTTCTTTGGCTTTGATTTTGAGAGCTATTTTCGAAGCCATTATCTCTTTTCTCTTTCTAGTCAATGCTTGAAGTTGTTGCTTAAGTACCTTTTTCTTGGTTCTTAGCTCTATGGATCTCGTAGGTGTTGCGCAAGCTAATGGTTGAGGGGTGCTTCCTCTTCGAAGTGTGTCAATAGTTTGCTTAATCACAGATTTATTCTGATAAGAATCATATAAGTGAAGCCTTGCATTAAGGTTTGAAAGGGTTTCCTGCTGTGATTCGATTAAATTGCGCAAATTCTGGTTTTGCTCCTCCATTTCACCTTTTGAGAAAAAACTCATCTGTGAATTTGATACCATCAGTGAATAAACGATGGGATCATAGTTCGTTGGCTTAAAAGATGCTTCAATTTCAACAAAAGAAGAATCGGGTTGTTTTCTGAAATTATCTAAATGCTTAGCAAACTCATTTAGCTCTTTATCTCTTTGGATAAATCTCTTACCAAGCTCTATCTGCCATTTTTTGAACAGATAAAATCCATTAGGGCTTGGTTCAGAAATAATTGCATTTAATTGATCTTCGAGTTTAATATTTTCTTTTTGTAGCTCTTCAGCTTTTGAAGATAATTTGGAAATTTCTTCATAGGCAGAATAAGCACTCTTCTTTTGTAAAACAGGTAGCTTGAGCGCTTCAGGGTTTAAAGTTCCCAAAAAACTCATTAAAACTTTGCATTTGATGGAAAACAATATGAACAGCACCTTTAAGGATATTCAGCCCTAAACGAAGTATTATTTTACTCAAAGAATGATTCATTATCATATACTCTTCTGCTTGAAACGCTCTCTTGGTAATTTGCCCCGATTTTTTAATTGGGATTAGCTTATTTTGGTTATATTTTAAGATATTTGCTTTAACAATTGCCTTAAATGGTTTTGGCGAATCTCAATAAAGAATCTCTTTCATTCTGACGATTTGGGAAAGCAATATGACTTCCATCAATTATACATCTCTCATTGATCAATGAAAAAGGGAAATTATCACAAATACTGCTATATAGAGCAATAATATGTGAACAATGATAGCCATTTTAGTCAGATTTCATATATGAACATTATACTTATTCGCAAGGAATTATATTTCATTTCTGTAGACAATAAAGTCACTATCTTCTATTTTCTTAACCTTCAAGCCGAGACTTCTATGATTTGCTTTGTCAATGTCCACCAGCTGCTACACTTCCATAGTGTAATATTGAGTAAATTTGGTAACTTGTCGAGTTTAGGGGGATTTCATAATAAAATTAAGAGAATTTTTTGTTATCCACCACTGTACTTTCTCAAACAACAAGGTATCTCAAAGCATTTGCATTAACTTCTATTCTTTCTCAGTAAAAATATCCGTTTCATATTCTAACATTGTTCATAACAATCGTCCATCTTGGGGAGTTATATTTGTCTTTGGAGAAGGATCAATGAAAATGATGTATTGCATATTCCAGAATAATCAAAACAATCTATTCTGTGTATATGAAGGCTCACTTGAAGTGTCTCATTCATTCATAGATCACTCTGGATCATTCTCAATTTCAATAGCTATATCAACATCAAATAATAATTCTTTTACTAATAGAATCACATATCAATTACAGTTCTTCAATTCCCTTCATTGTAATGCAGATATACCTCTTGAACAGAAATCTTTAGAAGAAACCTTGAGAATGACATATGAGAGAACAATTGATAAAACAATAAGAGACACTTCTATTAATACTCTTGAAGAAACCCCATTGATCACTCTCAATGAATCTCCAATGAATATTAGCTTAAGTGCAAATTCATTACGAATTGTGTTTGTTTCTGTATCAATTATTGTCCTTATAGTTGGTATTATTTATGTATTAGGACTGATTTATAATTCAGAACAAGATAGATCCAACCTATCAAATTCAAAATCAGATGAAAATGTTTCTTCAAAAATATAATTATTGTATTGTTGCAATGAGAAAAAAGGTTCATGTGAATCCAAAAATTCATAAAATATTCCATTATTGTTTAATATCTCTCTACCAAATATGTTTTATGATCAATAATTTTATTATGATAAATATTCTCTGTAGATTTATGCCTTCCTAATCATAGTTTGGAACAAAATAAAACTGCCTATGTATAGAGATAGAGAATTTTTTGAGGGTTCCATCGTTACCAGATAATTTGGCACGAGAGTTTAACATAAACCATTAGGGAAACAGTAATAAAAATATAGTAGTCATGAGATACTTTGTTAACGAGGAAACAATATAATGCTAATCTGTTGTTTTAGCGTAACTTTCAAAATAAAAGTGCTTTTTCTCAATCATGAAATTGTCTGATTCCCAAGATATACTGGAATATTCATAAGATTGTTACATGGTTATCAATATATAAGCATTTCTCTCATACATTAATTCATCTGGACTCTTGAATATCAATTATTTCTCCATTCAGGAACGAGATTTGAACATATTTCTCTTATTGTTTGGTCAAAATTCACGTGCAACATACTATAGTGAAAATAGAACCCTAAAAGAATTCCCTATCTTTTTTAAAACGAAGTTGTGTTATGTAATAAATAGCTTAAAAATTCAATTTTTTCGAAATCAATGTTTGTTATGTTATTGGTATCTTTTCTTATGAACGAAAGACTGAATATTATTAGTGATGGTCTTCATTATTTTAATAATTGTGAATGGATTGGGTTCCGTGTTGCTGGAGATGGAGGGGCAATTTATTATGCATCACCAAATGGCCAGATCAAGCTAGAATCTTGTTTGATTTCCAATTGTTCTTGTCTAAATTCTGGTAATGTAGCGGGAGGGGCTTGTATTTATGAGAGCATTTCAGCCATTATTTCCAAAACGTGTTTTAATAACTGTTTTTCGGACAAATGCACAAATTATAGGTTGTATTCGTATTCAAACAAATTATTATCGTCTACTCTTGAGTTCGTTAGCGAAACATCAGGAAAAAGTAATTCATTCTCTTCACATTCTGGAGGCAAGAATTACCATTATGTTAATAATCATAATAGTTCAGGTAATTATGCCCCAAGTTATTTTGGGGGGCTGGGATTTAATACATCTCCTAATGGAGTTGTTGGAGCATATTCCCAAGTGTGTAATTCAAGAGTAGAAGGGCTTCTTTCTTTCTATGCAGGCAGCGCTAGTTTAGAAGTCCACCATTTTAACCTTATTAGTAATAATATCACCCAGGGAGGTTGGATATGTGTACATAACCAGAATCCATCTCTAGTTTTAAGAGACATGATAATTCAGAAGAATACAGCCCACACATCTGTTTTTTTAATGCCAGGAACGACCCACAAGGCTGCTTTCCATAATTGCATTATTGATATTGCTCACTCTTCATCATATTTTGCAAAATGTACATTTACAAATTGTACATTTGTAACAACTGCTTCGCCAATTATATATTCCTTCCATGAGACAAAACAATGTGGTGAATTTTATAAGGAGACTTTGACATTAGTACTTCCCATCAAATCATATTGGAGGTATCTGTTTATCACCATATTGTATTGAAAATCTAATCCGAATCGCAAAATCAATACGCCGAACAGATTTTTGAATGGATAAATTAACTTTCATTTAAAATATTGGGATCCGCTAAGTATTTCTGATAAAGCATTTTTTGCATATATTGAAAATTGATAACGATCTAATTATAAAATTGAATTTGGAATAAAAACTAATGGAAAGAGATTGTATATGTTTGGTTTTGGGCTGGTCGAACGGAATCCGGAAAAAGGTTATGATATCGGAATTATCACAGACCAAAGATATTATTGATATAAGTTATGAAGGGATTGAGTTTTATTCGTATCCATTTTTGATTAAGAATGGAAAAATTTTAGATTTGTGTTTAACTGTTAAGGGTAATGGGATTATCGATGGTGATTTTATTGTAGTTTTCGAGCACAAGCAGACTTTTTCTGGTCAAGTGGACAAATTGCCTTTAGATAATGCTTTTCATCGTAATAGGTTCTTTACAATGCGGATAATAGGTTCTATGATGCTTGAAGTATCTCGTATTCAGGATAGAATGTTGAATATGTGCGAAACATTCCAGACTTTGGGTTTAACAAATGAAAAAGACAAAAATGTATCAGACAGAACATGCGTTCCAATTAAACCAAACATTTTATCCTCTGATCCATTACCTTATAATGTTAAAAGTGATTCGACTTTGATCGAAAGACCTAAGATCATGTTTAAAAGCGTAAAGGAAGCTACAGAGTATCTCAAAGAAAATCATATTGAAGATTGGTTATGGTAATAATTTAAAGTGTGTTTTATGGATTGTATTTAAATTCGTTGTTTTCCCGAGTTATATAATGTTTTGTTTCCAGTCTTGACACTCGTTTATCAAGTACTGTTTCATTAATCGGGAAAGAAACCTTTTCTTGAACAAGTTGAAGGAGTTCTTTTTGCTGGAGCTTTTTATGTTCTTTGACTATCCGAACAATTGCAGAATCCAGTGAAGACTCATGCGATACAAGTGGTGTAGGATTTGTTTCTTGGTGACGAGCTGCAAACTCTGCATCTTTATTGTAGTAAATAACCAGTTCATCATTAATATTTGAGATTTCTTCACTAAATTGGATTTTTTGGGACTTATGTAATAAACTGGAGCATTTTTCTGATTGCAATTGTAATACTATTGATTCAAAAATGCCCTTTTCCATTTGTATCTGAGATTTCACTTCTTCTATCGATTTCCCGATGTTATTACCTAAAGTAAGAAGTACATATGCAGTTATTCCATCGCATTTCACTTTTCGAAGCCCAGAAATCCCAGAAACAATCAATGTAGCTCTTGATAATCGGTTCATCCATTTCAGGGTTCGTTTCCCATATAGATCGTGATAAAACTCTGTGAAATCATTCATTGATTCTGATATCACTGCTGGCGAGGGTACAGAATCAATATTAACCCTATTAAAATAGGAAGACGATATAACATTAAAAGAGATTTGAATTGACTTAGGATGTGAGTTGAAAAACTTCTTTGATGCATATAAAGATTGTTCAGCATCCAAAAGCATTGAATTAACAGTGTTAAACACCATACCGCCATGAACTTCATTAATTTTTGATACAACTAGCTTTTCATTTGCCAGAATCCTTGGTTTTAATGATAATAAACGAGTAACTAATCGATCAATATAATGAGCTTCCACAATGGATAGATCACCAACCCAAAACATTAGATCAACCAATGTATCAACATTTGAATTAATTAAATGAAGATTGCCATTAATAATTCGATCAATTTCCAAAGAAATTTGTTTTGATAAAACATTAGTATTTGGAGACAATCCAGCTCTGATACCACTTTGCACTATTGAACGACCGTAAGAACCAACAATCTTTTTATTCCTGAGAACATCACAAATTGATTCCAAAACATGAATCGTTTCTTCTTTATAATCCTTGAATAGCGAACAAAAGAACTCTTGAAGAAACTCATAACACATTTTTGTCTTATCTATAGCTTTGCTTACAAAAACATACATCAATATATAAGATGGAGATGAAACAAACTTGAGAGAACATGTATGGGAAAACCCTTCAAAATCTTCTATTATTTCTCTATCTATGCTTGATATTATTCGATAAAGAAATGGGGCTGGTATACAATCGATAAACAGAGAAATCATCTCATTTAGGTATTCAAATATATCAATTCCACTCGCTAAGATTGAACTTAATTGGCTTGAAACAACATCAAAAAACGAATCCACAAATATATTAAGCTTTTGAAGTAACCTTAAGCAATTCTGATCTTTGTTGTTAAATGCATATTTTACCAATTCAACAACAATATCGTGATCTTTCAAAACCAAATCTCCTAAAGCTTCAAAAAACAATATTTTATAATTTTTGAGGTCTTTTGATCTCAGACAAGCCAAACATTCGTCAATTCTGTTTGCAATGTAGAAAATTCGTTTAATATTATGATTCAAGCTATCATCTATAGATGATTTTATCAACTCAAAACAGTTATTAGCAGAATCAATAGTGCATTCCTCAATTTTTTGATGAATACTTTTCACATACCTTGATTTGCCTACTCTTAGAATATCGTTTCGATATAAAAAGACAGATGGAGAATTTTCAGCCAATATATAATTGATGAAAATATTTTTAATGACTTCTTCATCAATAGGCTTGTATTCACTCGAAAACGGAGCATCTTGATAATTGTTAAACGCATTTGGAATTATAGGAAGCATATTACTCGGCCTAAGTGGAGAAAGCTCTTCGTAATCAAAATTCTCGATGCTTTCATTCTTACTTTTTCTCTCCTTTCTCTTCATAAAAATTTGTAAAACCACGCTGTTTTAAAATCGGACAAAAACACTAAAATCAAACAATGTTTAGATAAGCGTCTCATAATAATCTAAAACTCTGTCAGCAAACTTGTTAAGCAGAGATTTTGAACGAAAAATGTGTATTTCTTCAATTGGATTAACATCCACAGCAAGAAGCATACCTTCTTTACCCATTTCGGCAGCTTTAACGGTGATATTTTCTGCAAAATCTCCGAAATAGAACTCATCGTTTATTGAATTCCAATATTCTTGAACATAAACCATATCAATCTCATCTTCTGCAATTCTACGACCGTCGCTCGTAATATAGTACACACAACCAGCCTCAAAACAATGCTCAATAATTCTCATACACTTTACGAAAAATACGATACAGCGTTACAGAATAATATTAAGAAATATTTTCAATAAAAATAACTCTTTGAAAAAAAAATATTATTCAGAAAAATCTATAAAAATAATTCAATCAACCCATTGATTCAGAATTTCAGATGGAGGAAAAGCCAAGTTATCAGATTGGGGACTATGAGTTACTCGAGCACATAGGATCCGGATCATTTGCGGATGTATTTAAAGGGATGCACTTGTTGACCAAGTGCCCGGTGGCAATTAAAGTTGTTTCAAAATCATCTTTGGAAAAGAATGATAATTACCGATTTTTCAATGAAGAAATTGAGCTATGCAGGAAATTTGATCACCCATTTATTGCCAACTATTATGAATCTTTTGAAGACGAAAAAAATCACTATATTTCGATGGAATTTCTTCCCAACGGCGACTTACTGGACGAAGTTAACAAAAAGAGGGGATTGAACGAAAGACAAGCTCATAAGTACTTTTGTCAACTCATTTCTGCTCTAGAATATCTTCATTCTGAGCTACACATTATTCATAGAGATATTAAAGCGGAAAATATCATGTTAGATAAGTATAAAAATATCAGGCTTGCAGATTTTGGGCTTTCAAAACAGTTCACGACAGAGAATCCATTTCGTGAAACCCTATGCGGATCTCCTGCATATGCGGCTCCAGAGATGATTCGTAATCAGCCATACACAGCCATGGCTGATATTTGGAGTTCGGGCGTTTTACTTTATGCGCTGCTATGTGGAGTTTTGCCATTTAATTCTGATAACACAACAGTTGTTATGCATCAAATTGTATATCAAGATCCAATATACCCATTATTTTTATCCGAGAATTGCCGAGATTTGCTTAAAAGATTACTAACAAAAGATTGGAGACAAAGGATTACTCTCCAACAGATTAAAGAGCATCCATGGATTATTGGACACAAAAATTCTATTAACATATCTTATGATTTTGGAGCTAGTTTTTCATTAAATGGTTTTCATGGGAAAATCATTGATCATGCTATCACCAAGAAACTTCGCAGATTAGGATATGAAATTGATGGATTAGCAACAGAACTCGTAACAAATATGCCAACAACGAGAGTAGCAGCATATAAAATGCTGAGGAGGAAAAGAATTGCCAAGCTGATATTCACTTGGCTACATGAAAAACTACCAACATCAAAAAATATGTTGGTTCCACCAATTGCTCCTAGCATCCAACAGCTTACAGAAAGAGCAAAGCTAGGATCCTCAAAACTATCAGTTTTAAAATCAGCTGGATATGGAACTATCAAAAGACCACCTGCTAAAATCATCCAGCCCAATGTTCATTTCACTGCCCCAGTGTCACCGCCTGAACAGTTTCGAAGGGCTCCTCTTTCTCCTTATTGATTTTTGTTTTAAACTAATTGCTTGTTAAAAATTTTTATCAGATATGAATAATAAAAATCATAATAGATTCGAAGAAGCATTTAAGAGACTCCAACAAGAAGTTCAGACTAAAATAAATCGGAAATCGGCCATCAAAAAAATTGTAGCAATAAATGAGGAAGGGATTACACCAAAACCACCTGCAGTTCAAGTTTTAAAGTCTTCGAGGAGAAATAGACGTATGGATTCTACCAAAAAAACTGTTGATGAAGAAAAAGAAATGTTTCGCCCATCTAATCCAAGAGTTTTTTCACAAATGATTAAACAATCCCAAGCAGGATCCCTTTCGGCCCGACCAAAACATGTAAATCCTGTTGTTGACTGGGATTCACACCAAATTTTATCAATTGCTGAATTGGATATTAATCAAATTCTCCAAAAACCACCAATTAGTATTGAATGGACAAAGAGTATTGGTAAAATGCCACTAGAACTCTTTGATATAGAGATTAATCGAACAGAAAGCGAAAGAGGACTTATAGAATTTGGGTTTCCTTCAAATGGATTCTATAAGTATATGTCATCAAATGAAATAGAATGGCATCCATGCTCAATTGATTCATATGATCAAACAAGACTACTATTTACAATACGCACAGATTTTCCCAAAAAAATGATAAAGGAGTGCTCAAGATTTGCAATTAGATTCCATGATGAAAATGTTCAGAAATTTGTCGAAAGACAACATATTGCCGAGCAGATTAGGATAGACATTGAAAGAGAAGCAAGGACTCTTTTGTTTCTGGATCAGTTTGATATTGAACAAGACTCTCTTTTATTCTTTTCTGCTGAACAACGAAAACAATACCCAAAAGATGTTATTAACACAGCACTAAGAATTCAAAAGTACTTTTTCTTGCTTAAGATTATTTCTAATCAAGAGAATTACGAATTAATACGAGAGTTATCAGATATTGGATTTGATACAAATATCTTTGCTCCGAGAATTATTAAGTATCCATTAGAAATTAAATACAATTCCAAAAATGCCATGAATTCATTTATGAATTTCCAAAGTACTCTCTCAAAACCAAAATATTTGAAGACCAGACTCATTATTAATTCTATTTTAATTAACACTAGAGAATCTATAAATGCTATTAGGGCAACATTTTTTCACAACGAGACAAAGTGTATTAGTGATTGGGCTAACGACTATGATCTTTATGAAGGAAGACTAACAAGAGTATTTGAACAAATGGTACGACAATTATCTGATCGATTATCTATTCATATTTGTAAGAATAGCGAGGCCATATCAACTTTTTTCCCGATTTTATTATCTTCGCATCCATTTAAGCGTATATTTGGTGAATTTGAAGAACCCTATCTAAGAATTCTGTCATTAACGCAATTAATGCTATCTGAGTTTGTGATTAATGTTTTATCTGATAACTCTGAATTTTTTATTGAATTAATGTGGAATGAATGGAAAAACATTTCTTTTCTGTATTCCCATATGGATAATTTCAAGATAATCAACTCAAAAATTAACCAAGACTCAATATCATCAAAAACGCCGTTGTTTTCCATTGATTCAGATTTATCCATTGATTTTTGTCGAGATTTTTTATTCAAATTTGCAAATTCTATTTTTTGTTGCTTGGAGAATATGCAAAGCCCTTTTTATCTGATGTTAGATAATGTTAATACTTCACAGATTCCTCATTTTTCAATGTTCACAATATACCCAGAAAACAAATTGTATTATGGTCATGATGCTTTTTTGGATAAGCTTTATCAATTCGATAAAAACTTCAAGAGAATTGTTGAATATCATCTGAGCAAAGTTTTTAATGACTCAACTACCATCCAATTAGAGCTTACAAACACCAAATACTTTTTTGACACATTTTCTTTGCCAAATGACACGAATATATTGGAAAGAATACAAGAGATTAACAAGTATTACCAATTTTTTATTCGTCTTTTTCCCGATTATATAGATTATGGATTATTTAGGGTTTCTTTCAAGTCATTTCGAAATCAGATTGAAAATATTGTCGCAAACCACAAGATAAATGCGCTTAGAAGTATTCATGAAAAAATGAATGCCATGATTGATGATCTTGATTCGGATTATAAACAGATTCTCAATTCTTTGAAAGGTGAAATATCGAGTCAAGAACACTGGAATAGTATTATTGAACGAATCAAGATGATGAATAACACGAAAAACGAGTTTTGCACGAGATATAATGTGATCAAATCATTTGAGTTAGTATTATTTGAATCCTATTATGGACTGAACCAAGAAATCATGCAACAATTGTTTAATATTCAAATGTGGCCAATTTTACTAGATATTGAAATAGGAAGGGCCCTTTGTCGGCTTGAATTTAGTTCTTGTGAATATATCGCTCAATTCCCTTTAATTCATGATCAAAACGATAAAGAATTAAGGGAATTAGAGGTATCATTATTAAAAGAACAAGATTTTAACAAAAGGATTCAAATTGTTGATTATATAAATCACATTAAACAAAAATACCAGAAAAATTTAATGATTGAGAACGAAATGAAACTATTTTTTGCATCAGATTATTTAAATCCTAGAATAGAACTTTGGTATATCGTGAGCAAATATCAAATTTTTTTTGAAGAGTGGCTATCTATGCCAATTTCAAACATCCCATACCAATTTGCCCAAGATCAGATTATTAATTGGAATTCACGTTTGGTTAAAATTGCTCATTCATTTAAAAATGATCATCAGTCGCTTAAGATATTGCTTTCCACAAAAAACGATTTAGAAAAAACTCTTCCACTGATGAAAATATCTGCTCAGATCTCATCACCCGGTTTAAGTATTCACTCCAGAAAAGAGATTGAAAAGATAATTGGATCCTCTAATTATTGTGATTTATCGATTAATAATCTTGCGGAACAATACTCATTTCGGAATGTTGTTCCAGAAATATCAATAGTCGTCAGTCATTCAAAGTCTGTTGATAAAATTGATGAAGAATTATCTAATGTTAATAATACCCTTCTTCTAATGTCATTTGAATCTAATGGTGAGTTTGTTCAAAATCTTTTTGATCTAACACAAAAATTACAAACACAAAAAATTATCTTACAAAATATTATAAATATGAAAGAATTATCTTTGAATAATGCATCATCATCAAAACTAATATATGGTAAGTATTTGCAAATTCAAAGTATTTTGGAGATATTTACCAAAATCCAAGATTTGATTATTTCATTGAAACCTCTCCTAGATTCCAAAACCCCAGTTGATAGTCTGCTAGTTTTATCAAATCAATTTCATCAAATTCAGTTAAAATATTGTGATATAGTCAACATCGCTTGTGATTTGAGAAACATTCAATCATTTGTTTTAAATGAAATGAATATTCGTAATATCAAATTAGTTTTGTCAGATATCGAAATAATAAAGCTTAAGCTACTCAAATTAATGTTGCTATATAGAAATGATTCACCGAGGTTGCAGTTTGTTCCTGATGGAAGGATCATCGACATTTTTTCCATGGACAAAACTCAAATCTTATCTGTGTTATTGATTTGTTTTCCAAGTATTAAGAATTGGATTGTTGATGGGTTTTCATTGAGAGGTTTTATAACCCAGTATAATGAAAAGATAAATTTTTTAGAGTCTATCTCAATTGATCAGCCTGTGATTAAGATTTTACCACAAGTCGAATCAAGCATAGAAACCATTCTTAGACATATCTTTTTTTCTTTCATCGATAATATTTCTTACAGTAGCATTCCATATCAGTTATCATTTCTTTTTATTATTTGGAATAAAGAAATTGAATTTTCAAGGTTCGGTTTCCCCAAAGATCAATTCGATTCATTGAAACGGTTTTCTATGATTCTAGATGATAATCAAGATGTATCATTAGTAATTGATAAGCCAAAAGTTTTTATTAAATATCAAGATTGCCTAACCGAATACTCATTTCAAGTGGTATATTTTAATCCACTATTTATTTCAAGTTCATTTTTGTCATTAATATTGAAATCGAGCCAGATTTTCCACTCTGCGTTTATTGTAGCACATTCCCAGTTTTATGGGATGGGGGGCCAGCTTGCAATGATGATTCCGTTTTTTTTTGGTCAGTCAGTTTATAGGATCCACTCTTCACATTTATTTTTACATAATATTATCAAAGATATCATTCTTAGATTGAATCAAAGTAGAATAATAGTAATGATTGATGAAGTCCAAGATTTAATAATGAAAAATTCTTTCGAAGTGTCGATTCTAAATGATCATCATGTGATTTGTACTTCAAGCTCAAATACCATTTCTTCAATATTCTCTGAAAGAGATCCTGTAGTATTGACACAAAGTGTTATTTTGGATCATTTTCATGAAGTATTATTGGCAAAAGGGGATAGGAATGTCGAAAAAACTGAAATATCTTTTTTATTAAGGGAATTCCAACCAATATTAGTATCTTATAATCTTGAAAATGAAATTCAATTCACATCCTTAACATCTTGTTTTTCGCCTCATAAGAAAATCAATCGAAGTTTATCAGCTGGTTCAAAGCTTAATATAGATACAATCTTGTTGCCAACAAATGACTTTCAAAATGCAGTATTTCATATTAAGGACTCCATAAAGAATAATAGGATGATGGTATTATCTGGTCCCGAATTCTCAGGAAAAACTACAGCTCTTAATTGCGCATCACATGCATTAGGTATTCCACTATTTGAGTTTTGTATGTATGGGAGTGATTGTATAAAAAACTTATACTCGGCTCTCATACCTTATGAGAATCATAAAGTCATTATTTCCTTGTTGATTCCATACAATTCAATTTTTATGACTTTTGTATCATCCATAATGAATAATAGCCATATTATTGATGAAAATAATTCTGTATTGTATTGTGGTTCTCATACAAAGTTTGTTTTCCAGTTTATTGACAGTATTCCAACATTAAGTTCTATACCTATTCCAGTCTATGAAATCAATTACCCACTTGTTTCGACCAAAGACCTTTTTGATTATTATATTGTTAAAACAGGGATTGTTTTTCCATCAGAGGTTGATTACATTACAAGGAGTGTAATTTTTAGTCTTGTAAGGTCTTCCCTTCAATTATCCAAATTTTTTAACATCCTTCAAGCATACATCGTAGCTTTTTCTGCAAATGACAATGATTCTTGGTTACTTATGGTATCATATTGCATTTTTTGGTCAGCTTCTTTTGCATTTTCTTCAATTGATGATTGGATAAATTACTCAACATTAGTTAAGGCAGCTTTTAACAGGATTATTTCTTTCAAAGAACCCTTTTTTCATATGGTTTACTATGGCAAAAGAGAAAAGTTTTCTCTATACTCATTGTTTAACAGCAAAGGATTTCTTCAGAACGATACTGGTATATTCACTCATTATTCGGATAACCATTGTGGGAATATTGCATACACTACAATTCCAATTGCTCAGTTTTTTCAACCTATTCAACAGTTGCCAATGCTTATTGGATCTGGACATTCATGTGTTTTATTGGGCAATAAAGGGACTGGAAAGAGCACCATCATTAGTTTTTTGATTGGTTACTTTTTTGTTGAACCAGATTACACAGTTTTGTCTTTTGATGGGAAGAATTTGACCACAAAACAGCTAATTGAAACGATTTTTACCATTTCAACTTTAAACTCTGATGGAATCGTTGTTCCTAGGAACTCTCCTAAGTGCATTATCGTAATTGATCCTTCTTTCGACAATGAATCAGATATATATGGATTCATATTATCAATATTGAAAACTAAGAACATTCTCATTGACAAACAAATGAGATCATTTCATAACTTTCAGTTTATTTTATCAATGAATGAGTATAGCTATCAAATATGCTCTGCTTGTTACACCATTGCCATCCCGCCAATTACACATGAAGATGTCGAACTTTTCTCAAATGAAATCATTACCCGCTCTTTGCTGAAAAGGCAAATCATATCTTCACAACTGAGCGAAACGTTGATATCATTAAAACAAGCCATTCCTGGACTGTTTAAGTATTCAAAAGAAAAAGGTGATGGATATCATTCTGTATCAAATGCAATCAGGAGAATTCAATTTGTTGAGGTAGATTATATGCGATATTTTAATGAATTCATTTATCAAACAATTTCTCACAATAATAAGGAAAAACATTCCTCAAAATTTGAGTTATACCCTTGCCAAAGAGGAAAGAACGATTATTTGTTCATGTTTAAGCAAATCAAAGAAATATCAACTTTTGAGTCAGCAATTCTTCAATACTCAAAACTATTTCCCCTTAAAAGGCATATTGACAACAATGCTTTGTTATTGATTTCTTTTATCATTGAAATTGTTCAGTCTATGAAATCCAATGCAATTATCATTAATGATGATAATCTTGATTATGAGCACTTTATTAGCTTTACTTGCTCAATTCTAAACTCAAAATATGTATTTTTGGACAATGTTGCCCAAATTAGCCAATATGTAAGTGAATCATTGTTGGTTAACCAGAGTATTGTTATTGTTATTCGGGGTTATGATCAAAATATTATTGATTTGGTTCAGAATGGTTTGAAAACACCATCTTTGCCCCTATTTTCTTCGTTTTTCAAAGATCGATTTGTTATTGAAAAAATGGAGTCATTATTGTCTCAAATGTGCTCATTTCCTTTTGCTAAAATATCTAATCCTAAAGGAATTGATGAGATATCCTTATCTGTTCTTTCTGCATTTAATAGGGCTAAAAAAGCTAATTATGGGGTTGTCACATCAATTCCAACCAAAGATAAAGCTATTATCCAAACATCATCACCGTATCCCAAACCATCAGAGATGAATTTTCTAAATTCCATATTATTTAATAAAATTCATTTCATAATGCTCGTGCCAAAACTCGAAGAAAAAGATATAGATAGATTTAAGATATGGAATATTTCCAAATACATTCCAGAATCAAATTACCATGTATTGCAAAGGCTTTTATCTTTGATTCTTAGTGGAGTAGAGAGATCTTTTATTGATCCCTTCACACAACTTAATCAAGTTATTAGAAAGTATAATTTTCTCAGCAAAAAAATAAACTCTTTTATCGAGCGAAGGCATATGTTTGCTAATCAAGTTAGTGTTGTATTAAAATCGATTGAGAATTCTATACATGATAGTTTGGAGGCAGTAAGAAGTATCAGTAATCAACTTGAGATTGATTACTCTTTTCTAGAGAACCAAAAAAATAATTTATGTAATCAACAACAGATTTTCAACGAGTTATCCGGACAATTTGCAAAGCTTCAAGAAGAATTGAATCAGATAATAAATAAGAGTAAAGAATATGATGAATATCAAAAGAAGGATTCAGCGAATACTTTAGAAATAGTTAATACCGCTACTAGGATAGTATCAAAGACCTTTACCCAAGATGAACAGTATCGATTGTATATTCAGCAAAAGCCATCAGCAGCAGTTCAACATGTATTTAATACATATTGTATTCTTCATGAGTTCATGCCAAGAGGAGATGGAGATTATTGGCCTGAAGCCAGAGTTTTATTGAGGTCTGGAAGGTTTCATAAGAGTATTACCACCTTTGACCCCAACCGGATTAGGAAGGAGGTATTATTCAGTTTTGATGTTTCAATGAAGAGCCCATTGATTAATGAAGACAATTTTCCAATTAACTCACCAACCAGAGCCTTAGCAATATGGCTCAAAGCTATTCATCGACACACAATGAGTACATCATTTCATAGTTCAGTTAAACAACAAATGATAGAAATTGGAAAAATGAAATCGCAAAAAGAAAACGATCTTGAAACAATTAAAGATAAGCTCAGTGTCGCAAAGAGTGAATTAGCAATAACAGAAAAGAATTACCAAGAATTATTTTCCAAAATTAGAGAACAGGAACTCAAAACGGCTCGACTCACAAGGTTTATCGATATTGCAAAAGAGATTACTCAAGTATTCCCTGTTTTAAAAGAAGAACTAAGGATCTTCACAGACGGAGAAAAGAAATACGGAGAAAATATAACAGGGTTTTCATTAAAATCGACTGCTGAAACAGCTATCCTTCCATTGTTTCCGGCTTCATCCCACCCATGGATGAGAAACCGAATTGAAGAGCTTTTTCAAGACTCATTAGTGGATTCAACCTATTACGTGTCAATTCAAAATATAGTTGGAAGTGAAAATCCTCTTGTATTAGCATTGTTGGCAGGGGAAAAATCAATTGCATGCTATGACCCCCATAAAACATCCCTTTATGTTTTCGGAGACACACAAAAGCCTTCAATACCACCTCTTTTTGGGTTTTCAATTCTTGTCACTAGTACATTATCCAGTTCATTTGAGACTGACTTGGTTGATGCTTCTGAGAACGGCAAGTTATTAGTGATTCTTCATTCTGATTTGATTATTCATAATCTGTTTTTCTCTTCTATTCACACTGCTTCATCGAATAGTGCAAAGTTCAATAACATTACAGTTAAAATCGATGCATCTTTTGCAGTAGTTTTTTACCTTGATACTCCTCCAAAGCATCTACCATCACACACAACATTCATTCATCTTCATAAGTATCCAAGATCAAGAATCCAATCCATAGTATTAAATGACCAGATCCCACTTCAAATATATGAGAAGAAAATTCACTCGGAAACAATCCTACATTCGCAAAAAGAAACAACATTCATGTCTTTACAACAGCTTTACACTAAACTAACATTGGTGTATTCCGCAGATACTAATGTGATAGATGATCTTAGAGTTCAATCTCAACTTTTATTGAGCGCAATGAATAATTACAATGATATGGTATTTCAAGATCAACACTCAATCGATGGATTCCAGTGGGTATCAACTTTATCAGATAGAATTATGGTCATTATTGACTCATTACAAGAACTCTATCATTATTCTCCTTTGTATCAATTTCCATTAGAAAGAGTCCTCATTATTCTTTCAAAATGTACAAATCAATCTGATATTGTTAATGATTTGTTATCAGTTTTATCAGCAGCAATATCAGCACAACACAGATGGAGAGTCAAAGAATTTGGCGGTATTACCCCGAAAAGCCCATCTTTGTCAAATTTAAGCATTTTCCATTATAGTGATTTATCAAATGCTTCTGAGTTTATGATTAAAAATGGACTGAAAAACCATTTTTCAGTTCAATCAGTAACAAATTTCGAAATACACCAAGCTCAGATCCAAGAAATGTTTTCATCTAGTATTCATGTAGCTATTGTATTCTTTGATGAAAACATGGCATATTCAAAGCAGCTTCTTAAATTCATTCTGCAAAAGCAACCCTGCCAAAGCAATTCAGAAATTTCACTGAGTATCTTCATAGATTCCTCATTTGAGCTTCCTTTGAAACTAATTACCCAGTCAGAAATGTATTCACTCGATATATAAATATTGTTTTTAACACTATTCAGCTTTGAACTGCCATAGCAGGATAATGATGATTAGTATTTGAATAATAATGGAAATTCCGATAACAACATAATTCCTCTGTCGTGGCTTATTTCTGGTTGTGGGAATTCGGTTTATTATTGAGGGACTAGACTCTCTATTTAAATGTGCAATTGGGGTTTGAAAATCAACTTTGACAGGCATTGGTGTCGAAGATGTGGATGGACTAAATAACAAATTATCATTGCGGCTAATTAATGGTGGAGTTTTGATCCTATTTGGTTTATCTCTAAACTCCAACAAAATCTTAATAATCATGTTTTTTGTAGCTTTCTCTTGAACATATAGGCCATATTTTTGGCAAAAATCCTTTAATTCTTTGATAGAATAAGAATCGAGCTCGTTATAGCGAATCTCCTTGTTCATAAATATTTCCCTTAGGGGGAATTTTCACTTTTTGTAAATTGTAGATTATTTCCTCAATTGTTCGATTGCAGGAAGAAATACTTGCTCCCTCATTTGAGGATAATTAGGGTGTTTTTCGAATACCGATCTACATGTTTTGATTGATTCAACGATGTTATTAGATTTCAATTGATTCACTGCCAATTTAAACCCATATTTCAGATTATTTTTCCCAGAAAGCTTCCAAGCATGCTCATACATAATTGCTGATTCGTTATGTAACTTATTCTTTTCGCTTATCACTGCAAGCATTTCCCATGCTTTAATACAGCTTTTGTCGTATTCATTTGCAATTTTTGCATATTTAATAGATTCTTCAAATACATTATTTTGATAATTAATGTAAGAAACCATTAAATTTGCTTCAACAAAATGATATATCTGGTCTAGTTGAGGTTGCGAATGTAGAAATGAGTTTAGATTCCTAGTTACTTCCTGAATTTGTCCTAATCTTAGGAAACATCTACATCTACCTATTAATATGGGGATTTCGTCTTGATTATGACGATTATAAATAGAAAGTGCTTGTTTGACTGACTCTTCAGAATTTCTTGAGAGCAGAACTGTTGCTTCAAGGAGATCATTTTCGTTGGAACTAATATTCATGCGTTTCATGAGCTTTTGTGCAGATTCTAAGTCTTTTTCAGTTGCTATAGATCTTTCTTCGCACCAAGTGAACTGTCTATTCGGATTTGTATATATTCGAAAAGACTGAAATCGAGATAATTCTCCCCACTCTGAATCATTCCTTATAGAATGGAAGAGTTCAATTGCTTTCTGTGGATTTCCTGTTATGAAATTGAACAAAGCCACGCAATAAATATGTCCAGGGAGCTTTGAATTGCCAATTTTTAACAGTTCTAAAGATTTATCAATATCTCCCTTCTGTGAAGTTAATTCAATGATTCTATTAAGTGCCCGGAAAAATGTAGGGTTTTGTTTGTATAAATCTGTGAGTTGTTCCAAGTCCTGTTCATTCCCAAACTCAAGCATTAGTATTGATGCTTCTTCTTTGCTTGGATCAATTTTAATTATTTGTTTACAAATTGATATACATTCATCTTTCATTCCCATTTGGGTGTACAATCTAGCCAAAGAAAGCATTGATGTAACATTATCAGGGTAAAGGTCATTTGCTTTTTCCAAGTTATTTAATGCTGAGGGAAAATCTTTGTTTTCAATAAAAGACTCAGAAAGTTTCATGTATAATTCACTTGCTTTTTCTTTGATAGTTTGCATTACATCAGTAGGTATGTCATTTTTGAAAGAGTTACAAAGTTTATCATAAGCAATAATTGATTCTTGCATGAAGTTGGAATTTGAATCTTGGTTAGGCAAAGCACATTCAATTTTGCTTAATAGCTCTGCAAATCGTGCAAATATATAAATAGGTTGCCATTCAGATATATCAATATCAAGTGTCTGCATTTCATCAATAGCTATATCATATGATTCTTGATACATTTTCATTAAATATAAAAACTCACACTGTTCTAAAATAATTTCATTATTGTGATTTGAAATCTCAGTAGCAATATTGTAGGTATTTAGTGCTTTTTGGTATTCATGAATAATCGAGTAGGATCTTGCTAATTTTAATGCGATTTTTTGATCAGAATCATCAATTTCAAAGGCTTTTTCATAAGATTCAGTTGCTTGAGAAAACATTTTCACTCTTTTATATGCTTTTGCTAGAAGAACAAAATTTTTTTTTGTAGGTTTTTCATGAACCAAACTTCGAAAACATTTAATATATGATGATTTATCTCGAAGCTTGATTAGGTAAATCTCTGCGATATACTTAATTGCTTTTGAAAACGCAGGGGATTGTGTCGGAATTGATTTCAGAATATTAAATGATTCATTAATATTACCTATTTCAGACAAAAAATTTGCTTTGAATATCATAATCTCTGTGTAAAACTCCGTATCTGCAAAACTGGCAAGTAGTTTTTCAATTATTGATCTAGCTTGGTCTATTTGTTCAGTTTTAAGCATAATATTGGCCAAAAATTTTGTCATCTCGACTACATCCTTAGGTGATGTGTATTTGGTATTTTTTAATGCATCAGCAATCAAATTTTGAGCATTATTGAACTGTCCTTTGGCTTCATATAGCTGAGAAGATATAAATAAATATTTAGTTGAGCTTCTGATACCAAAATCATAAGAAACAGCCCTGTTAAGGCATGCTTCTGCTTCATCAAACTGCTTCATCTGTAATCGAATTTGAGCTAAAAGTATATATCCATTTGATTGATTATATCCCCATTTTGATGATAGCACATTCATAATTCCTTTAATAGCCTGAGAATAACGATTCTCTCCAAATGCCAATATAGCTAAATAGTATGAAAAAGGAATAATTCCAGGTAAAAATTCAACCATCCTGGCAATCAAATCACATATCGGACCATTAATAGGATTTGATACCGTGTGATCAAGAGTGTTGCAATGATTTATTGCTTCATTTAGGGCTTCCTTAAACTCATAAAGTTGAGTGTTGACTATTTGATCAGAAAATCGATCAGAGGGTAGTTTTTGATCAGGTGAAAGCCTCGCAGACATTGGAGTATTTATTTGATGAACATAATCTACATGAGACTTCATCGATTTGATTAGATCATCTAACTCATATTCTTCATTTAGGGCATTGGAAATACGTAACCTTAAAACATGATATGTCATTGATTTTTCAACATCTCCAATCATTGATTCAAAAAAGAGCATTTGATCTTGGGCATTTTCAATCTGCCCAGCCCCAATATAAGCTGAAATAAGCCCAGAAATAGATGAGGATGATTCACTATCAAACACAAGAGATGTTTGAAATACTTCAATTGCTTCCTCATGTTTCCCAAGAATCAACAATATTCTACCATAAACCCGTAAATAATAAGGATGATCTTCATTATTGTTTTTCAAGCTTGCTAACAAAGAAAATAGAAGAAGAAGAATTTGATCATCTCCCCACGAAAGAGATGAAATGATATCACAGAATAAAGAAATGAATTTGACGTTATTTGGCTCGATTTTTGAGATTGAATCGATTATTGCTCTAACATATCCTCGGGCAGCCTCAAGATCACCGATTTGAGACAAGCAATATATGAGCCTGATGAACAATGAATCAATATCGCTAATATACCCATCCTTACCTTCTATTAATGATTCGAGAGCCAAATCCCAATTATTTGAAGCAATGTAAATACGAGCTCGTTCAAGAGCCGATTCTGGAAAATCAGATAGTTGACCAATCTGAGATAATAATTGATTAGACTCTTGCCACCTACTTACAGTAGAATAATATATCGCTTTCCCATATAGTACATAAGGATCCACGTTAATTTTGGAATCAGCATTTGCCATATCAAACCATCTACCGCTGTTTCTGTCGGCTTCGGATAACTTGATCCAACCTATTAGAGCTGCAACCTCTTTATTTACAGGTGTAATTGTAGTCAAGGGTTGAATTAAAGAGTTGCAGGATGAGGTGTCACCAACAATCCAATAAATTTGTGCAGCCTGCACAACAGATGCTGCGGATGTTGATCTTTTATATTCATTGATTTGCGCCTCAATTTGAGAAATTGATACAATATCTGGTATTTTTGACATTTTATGAACAACATGAAGAGCAACCGCAATCTGTAATCCACTAGACAATTTGTTCGGTATTTCTGACAAGGTTTTGATCGCCAAACCAGTATTTCCCTCTGCACCTAGAGCCATACAATCATAAATAGTATATAGGACATTAGATCCATTTTCTTTGGAATAGGAATTGCAAAGAACACGAATGTGCCCATATAATGACTGCCTCCAATAAAAGTAGACTCGTTCAAAAAACAACTTTGGCATGGTATGATCTATAACAGTTTAAGACATGGGAAATTTTCCCCTTTATTTTAGGATTTCTAAAACCAATAAGATCATTATTAGGGCAATAAGTAGAATGGCGCACTTCCACATCCTAGATTTTGTTTGATACTTCGCTGCTTGTTCAATGTTTTTGTTTGCTTTTTGAGCATTCTCAAGAGAAACTTCGATATTATGATCTATTCGGTCAATTATCGAACCTTGAGCAACCACGATCTCTGATAATTGGACAAAAAGATCCCTAATCTGAGTTGCTTTTGAAACCAGTGCTTGTATTTCTTCTTCATTTTGTCTCAAAATTGCTTGCGACATTTGCTCATTGGTGACTGCAAAATCAGAAAATGTTATTAAAGGTGCTTCTTCTATTGGTTTCATATATCTGTTAAATAAAAAAGAGAACTCTTCTTGTTGGATTCTGAATTGGGTTAAGGTAGAATGGTAGTCGTTGAGCAACATTGTCCTTATGTTTGAAATGATCTTAGATCTATCTTCATGTTGTTGAGCTCTTGGATCAAGAATAAGTATTCTTTCTTTGATTTCTTGAAAACTATGGTTTATCTCAGATGAAATAATATTGATTTGCTCAAGCTTCTCGGGTCCATCAAGGAACGTTACTTTCAAACAATCGCTCTGCCTCTTTATAAGTTTATCAATTGACATTTTAATGCTAAAAATACTATTTTTGACATCTTTAACAAGTTGAAAATATGGTTCTAAAGGAGATATGCTATTACTTGATTTGGAAATCAAATATGATGTTTCAGAGCTGCTATTGAAAAAATTTGTAATAGATCCGCCTCCTCTAATTCGCAAAAAATTGCTTGTTTGGTCAAATGATAATCCAGAAAATGAGAAACTCATATTTTGTATTGACGGTTATTCTTGTTGGGTCTTTGAGGAAATAAGTTTTATTCCAAGTATCCCAATCTTAGAATCACCAAAGAAATTAGATATGTTTCCTATTAATGTGCATTGATTTAACTCACAAAATATGTTTTTGTCTTGAAAATATATGTTATCACCAACTGTATTCTTACATGTATTATTCATAAAATAACATTGATCAAGATTATAATAATGAGAGGAAACAATGTTTATTGTTGCCCCATTTCTGGACCCAAAGCAGTGACTAAATGAACTGACCCCCATTTTTGAGCGAATACCCTTGGATAATGAGAGTGATACAACACCATATCCAACAGAAGATGAGCAGTGATCAATAAAGTTATATAAATAGTGTAAAAAACCACCCCAAATACAAAAACAGGCACTAGTTTTTGAAAATTCTCGAGAAAAATTGCTTTGAATAAATGAGTGAAAACACTGAGAATTAAGAATTGAATCAATAATAATACCACCATTCTGGCATTCATTCAAATAAAAACAAGATTTTGAGATATTTGTTTCTTTTGCTCCATAATTATAGATAGAAGATCCAAAACTAGCATTGTTAAATGCAAAAATGCATTTTTCGACCTCTAAAATTACACTTTCGGAGTAAATTGCCCCTCCTCGAAAACCAGTACAATTGATAAAACAACTCTCCACCAATATGATTTTTCTATCGTAGTAATCCTTATGCAATACAATGGTATTGTTAAAAATGCACGAAAACAGAGCTTCAACAATTAAAAAACACAAATCGAAATAATCGTATCATGTCAATTCGAAACACAAATAACAATCTTCTACTTTCGACAGTTGTACGTTTCTTGAATTCAGGCGATGTTAGATATGAGAAAATTCTAAAATTAGTTGATGATTCGACAACTGAGGTGTTAATTCCAACTTTTGCATTTATTGGTTTTTGGCTTTCCAATAACATCAACAACAAACCCGAGAAAGAGACCATGCAAAAGCTGCAATTGTCATTTCATTTGATTGAAATTATTTCTCGAAAAGTACCACCCGTAATTTTGTTATCTGGGCTCAATGATCTTAATTGGGGAATGCACCAACCAAACTGGTTGCTCAGAGAATCCCTTTTGCCAATGTTTGGCCGACTCGAAAAGCTTCGTCATTTTGTGTTTCCAAACTGTTTTGAGAATTATATTGATAAATTGCCTGTTTCATATCCATCGAGCGATATTTTTTGGGATCTAAAGCATCCAGCATTGTCTTTTGAAATTGAATGTAATCCAGTTTTTTCACTCTCTGCAATGTCACAAATTCGAAAACTCATTGCATCACATTCTCCTATTTGTGCTTTTAAACCGCTTCTAACATATCGCAACTCCAAGATTACACTAACTAGAATTATGATTGAAATGATAAAAGAAATCGGATCATCAAATGCTACTCACTCTCAGCAATTAGTCTCATATTCCTTATTAATGATGTACTTAAACTCATTTATATTATCTAATGATGTTGATGGACATTTAATTGCTGATTATATATTGAACAAACCTTATGTTTCACCTTTTCTAATGGTTGCTGTTGCAAATCATATCACACAGAACCTTTACCTCTACAATCTGCTAATACCTCGTGAACATACGAATTCTTTGTCAAATGGTTTGTCTAATCCAATCTCTATGATAAATCATCAATATAATATTGTTGATACAACATCCGATACATCTCTGAATCACTTAATACAAAGTATACCAACAATATTAACTAGTTATTTCTTTGCAATTCCACATGATAAGAAAATTGAACACCCTCCTGAAAATGATGATAATTTTCTTCAGTATATTCTTTTATGTGGTACATCAATTAATGAGAGAACAAATGCAATATATTCAAATTCTGATAAAAAGGATTTTTCCTTTAAACATATATCCGCAATGAGCTACCCATTAATGAAAAATTTATTGTCTATTCTGGCCAATGGAAAGATTTTAGAATTTGAAAGACAAAAAAAGTTTTCTGAACGACTTTGCAAACTCTATTCAACAATAATAACATTTATATTGCCTACATATGAGGATTTTTTATGTCAACATTTCTTAGAGAAAAGTAGTAACAATCCAGAAATTTGCAATACTGTGATCAAAGCAATTTTGCTTCATTTGTTACCGTCAATTTTAACTCTTTCATATGAGAAGAGGCTTCTACCATTTTTGTTTTCATGCATTAAAATGGCATCCACAAATGATGAATGTAAAGACGAAAAATTAAAAGAAGAAAAAGTGAAAGATGATTTGCTTCTCTGCTCAAGATTATTAATAATTCGATTATTGAGATTCAATGTCCCATTACTATCTTCAGAATTGGGACCATTATTATTATCATGTAGCGATATTGTGGTTCTATTAGAGTATATTGACTCTATTGAAAATTACTCTATATGCAATAATTATCAAGAATCTCATTCAATGAATCTCCTGAAGGAACAATTGATTAAAAAATTACCATTCCACTCTGAGAAATCCGAAATTTATAAAATAGAACAAACATTATCAGTACCAATTAATGTGTTTAATGCTTATTCTCAAAAATGCATTAAAATAATTTCATCTTTGAATCAGCCTCATTTTATCAGCAATGTGTCAAAATATCTTCAAACAGATGATAAATCAATTGATCTTCTTGTCCGAGTATTATCAATGACAAATGCTTTTAATAGTGATCAATTGTCTCAGAATATTACTGAATATTTATGCAATCAGCTCAGAAATAATGTAGAAGCAACATCAACGCCTTCTCAGTTTGTAATTTATTCGAAAGATATTTCCTTAACTACATCTCAAGCCGTTTTTTGTAGATTATTAGTTTTTGGTCGCTTGTATGATGCCAAAAAGCTCCTTGAATCAATGAAAGATATGATATGTTCTTCTAGTACTCCAATTCACTGGATTGTGATGGTATTGAGAACATATAAAAAGTACTTTGATGATGAGATGTCAGAAGTTTTTCGTGGAATTCTTCTTTCATTGAAACAAGGGTTCCCTTTCAAATTTGATTGCCCAGTATCGATTAAAGCAATATCCAAAAAATTGAATAGCTATGAAGCACAGATTATATATGACCATAGTATATTTGATAAAGAATATTTTTGGCCCTATAAGTATTACTTAGAATGCACAAGATGCTACTATTTGCTTGATCAACGGAGTGTTTCTGATATTGTTGAAGAGTTTTTAATCCCATTAAAAAGTACCATGACTTCATGGAAAAATAGAGAAGAGTCTTGCATTAATATTTCCAATATGGTAAGCGGGCTATCAAATGATATGATATATGCGTTTTTTAGTTCATTATTATCTTGTAGATATACAACATTATCGATAAAAATGGCACAAAAGTTCTTTGGTTGTATACATCTTGAGCCTTACAAAAGAATTTGTATGAATTGCGGAGTTCTTATAAATGGTGATACCGAAAAACTTAATCATTTCATTCATATGATTCTTTCAAGCATTTTAAGACTCAAATCTGAAGAATCAATAGCAACACATCTTTTATGTGGATTTCTTGAAGCTGTATCACAAAATACTCCTGCTCATATCCAAGAAGAAGTTATTGACGCAGTTGGATTCGGATATATCTCTCTGAAACTGCAAAAGAGTAGGCCCGAATTGATTAGTGCTTCAAAGAATTTTCCTCCACACCTTAAAGCATTGATTGCATCAAGTTTAGAAATTTCATCTTTAAATGGAAATGGATTCAGAGATTATGGTCGGTAGTTTGGAGAATATCATTCACAAGTATTGATAACCTTATCCATTCTTTCGACATCTTGGCTCCTTGTATTAATGAGTGAATAATTTTTATCTCATTGATTCCTACTTTTAAGCAGCATGAATTTCTTTGAAGAATTGAGCAACATATTGAAATGAATGTATCTGTAAATTGACTTTCATGAGAAAAACAAATCACTTTCTCTGATAAAGTTAAAATTATTCCCCTTTGAGCCAAATATTCTGTGCAAAAATCATTCTTACATGCATTTCTACAAAATATTGAACACAAATGTACATGATATGATAATGTATTTGATTCATGTATAGTTTTTTTGCATATTGTCATTATTTGCTTAACCTTTGATAAGTGATGGTTTAATAAATAGCAGATGGCATCAGGATCTGAGATGATATTTATTATAATGCCTAAAGAGGCATCTCGAATATTCTGGTTTTTTTCAATGATGAAATTACAAAAGAAGCAATCAATTTTTTTAATAATGACTGCCCTGTTAGTTTGGTCATCTGAAAGTTTCCATATCATTAACAATATTTTATAAATCTCTTCTTCATCATTTTTTTCTTCTTCATAATGAATTTCTTCATGAGAATCTTGTTCAATATATCTCATAATAGTCTCCAAAGTATCAATGATTCTAATTCCTGTCTCCATCAAATAATATATTAAAAAATCAATTATAAAATCATTTTACAACAGAAAACTAATCGATCCTTACCACTTCTTCTTCTTCTAAATCAGCTCCAATGTGGTTATCTATTATGGGTTCTATAATTGACTTGGATTCTTTTGAATATAAAAAGAGTGACTGTGTAACCAGCCCCACAATTGTTATGAATACACCAGTAACTGTTTTCATTTCTCGGTCCATAGTCAATGAATTACTTTGTGTGAAATATCCCACAACAAAAATGAGGAAAATGGTTATATGTGATATGTAATTCATAAAAACTGGCTGAACAAGAGGCTCCAGAAGAAACAGGGATACATCCTTTGAGCAAGACATTACAGCGGCTATTAATGCATATTGAGTTTGGTCTGTTGATATATAACTGTTATAAACGGAATTTTCGCCAAGAATTTCATAATAAATAGATAAAATAAAGCAAAACAATGATTGAACATAAGAACACTGATTGGTGAATGATGACTCAGAGATTAGGAATGAACTTCTCACTTTTTCTTCAAAAAGATCATATACAAAGCTTGAGGAAATAAAATATGCTGCACTTCGAATATTTTGAAATGAATGCTCATTGTTGTTCAGATAAAAAACGGTAAACCCAATTATGCAGACTAGTGAAGAAATAATCAATGAGATGGCGTTTTCCCTTTTTCCAAGGATTAAATTAAACACTGTTACAATAGGTTTTGACAAAACAGATAGAATCACGTGAAACAAAAATGAATTGGAATCTAAGCTGATCATCTCTGCACTAATCTTAAGAGAACCAAGGAAACCAAACAAAAACACAAGTTTTTTTGATAAATTTTGCTTCGTATTTGTTGATTTTATAGAAATTGTGGAAACAATGAAGGTCAAAGATGAAAACAATGTACTCAGAAGAAATGGCCAATGAAACGCATATGATTGCAAAAGAGTTTTCTTTATATAAATAAATGAAGCTGAGGAAAGAATATTAAAAGATGTAACTAGAAAGACTTTCTGTGGCATAAAAAGTGGCTGAAGCTACTCCTCAAATCCAGTGTTTTTTGAATGCCTTTTCTTTTTTGATCCAGAACTTTTCTTCTTTTTTGGTTGTGATTGGGAATCAAAAGATTCGTATTCCCCATTTCCCATTGATTCATAATTTGATTGAGGGCTATCATTGAATGTCTCGTACTCATTCTTGGAACTATTCATAGGTTCTATTCCTTTAATCAACTCAGAATCTTGAATTGCATGAGAAAATGAATATTCATTAGAGCTATCCATTTCTGGAATATGAAAACCAGAATCAATTTTGGTTTCAGCAAGGGAGGGAAATGATAATATGGGAAATGCTTTTAGAGGTTTCTTCCCTTCATCATCCGAATTATAGAAAGAATCATCTTTGACAAAGGATTCGTCATTAAAACCAATCTGATGTGTCTCAATTTGAGTGATTTTTTGGGGTATGGGTGATGGTGGAGGATCACTGATACAAATATCTTCCTTTTTTTCAGATTTTCGATTTAGCAGCCTCGACTTCAAAGACAGTCTTGATATTGGAGTATTGTGATCATTACTTATTTTTGTATTTTGAAGAGTTGAAAGTTCCTTTTTTTGAGTTTCTGATGTCTGAATCGTATTTGAAATAATTGGAGGGTTAGTATTACCTAATATAATGGATTCATTAATTTGGTTTTCATCATCATCATCACTCCAGAAACTATCTTTGGTTTGATCTCCTCCTGCTTCAATTGTTGGAACAATGATACCATTTTCCATAATCGGATCAATATGAATAGATTCCATTACTGGGATATCAATGGAAATATGTTGAGAAACATCTTGTGACTCAACAAAAGAATTTGTGTCATTATTCTGAGGAGGCTTTTCCTTTATAACAATGAAAGGTTTTGCAGGCCTTTGAACAATAGTATTTTCTTTCTTAATTCGATTCTTTAACAAACTTGGTTTCTTGGTTTGAATTGGAGGTGGTTTTTCTTCTGGTTCATTGTCTTGTACCTCGGCTGAAGGAGAAAGCAAACTGAGATCCAATTTTGGTAGTGGCTTATCAATATTAAGCAAAATAGGCTTCTCATTATCATCGCTATCTGATCCCCAAAAATTTGTTTGATTATCACCATCTAAGGAGACATTCAAAGGTATTGACTTTTCTTTATCATTTACAATATTGTCTCGTTCTATATCATTTCCAGCATGAGGATCATTCTCCATATCATTCTTAGTTTGAACCATTCCAAGTGATAATTTTGTAGAATTTAAATCAGAGCTTATTTGATCAATCAGAGTTGAATATATTGACTTTAGGCTTATATGAAGTGGCAAGTCGAGCCATTGGGCAATCGTAGTCAATCCAGCATTGGTTTTCATAGATGCATTTAAAAAAAATGCTTTTGAAAGATGAGAATCAAATGTATCTCTTATAGAATAGTTTTCGTCTACTGAATCGCTAAAATTGGATACTACGAGCCTAGGGATTCTTTCTGGAGCAGAGTCTAATACACTTTTTGCATAAATGATGGAATCTTGATTTTTAGGATCAAATAAAACTATTAAACCATCAGCCCTACTAAATGTATCAACGGTTGTGGCATCTGGAAGATCAGATTTGGAATTAGGGTTTTGAATCGCATGATCTACGACATCCCAAACAATAATTTTAATTTTATCATTAGGAGAACTTATTGGGGTCCATAGTAATTCGGTTGATTGCATAATAGGAGTTGGTTTATACTCTGATTTAAAAGGGAAACCTTTCATTCTTGCTAATAGAGATGTTTTCCCTGTTTTTCTCGATCCTCTTAAAACTATGATAATTTGGTGGGATATATTAGTATGTTGCTTTATTTTTGGCCCACCCAAAGGAGCAGATGAAACATCACCTCCCATTTTACAACTTATCGTACTTCTTTAGTTGTTTCCAAAATGAGTATGGATTCTTATTTGGTCTTTTAAATCTCTGAGACTTAGTTTTAGCCAAATATTCTTTTCCTTCATCAATGATTTTATCATTCCAACCTGCTTTAATTGCATCTATTGTGGCCCAGTGGAGAATCTGGGAACAATCCTGGGAGATAATGAAACACGACTTCACATCAATATTTGATAAAAGAAGAAATGCTTCATGAGATACTTTTATATGGTTTTCAACGATACAAGATGCAAAAATTGATGCCACTCTAAATAATAGTTGATGGGAAATATTTGCATAGAAACTTGTAGATAAATCTGCAAGTTCTCTCAAATAGTATGTTTTCTTTTCTGTATTAGTTGTGGGGAAATGATTTATCAAATATTTGACAGTAAACTCAATCAGGGTTTCCTGATATGATAAAAAATGGAAGACAATTCTTACCAAAGTATCATGAAATAATGCTAAATTTGCTTTGGAATGCAATACTATTATATAATGTGTGTAAAATTGCCCTGAACCCTCCAGTTTCTCTAGACTAATGATAAACAGAACCACTTCCAATAGCTCCTTTGAACAAAAACCTGAACTCAGATTATACTTGATCGAGTGTCTGATTCCTTTTTTAGTATCTTCGTTTAATTGGTATATTTTTAGAATGATATTCCTTGATATCAATCTCTCCCTGCAATCTAATCCAGTCAAATTTCTCACAAGTATGCAAATCATTTTGTTGATCTTCGATACATTCACTACTAACTTTTCCACTATTTTATATAGATATTGTTTGTATTTCCAATTCTTTGAGTAATATGGCTCAATGCAAACACTATTCCAATAATATTCACTGAATATTTCACATGGCAACTCACTCTCAATTGTTTTTAACACTTCTTTTATACATGGTTCATTCAATGATTGGTCCAATACCATCAACAATTCTTCTAAAATTTGTAATTTTTTATCAATATCAGTGGTTTTGAAGTATACTCTACATGCCCTAGAAACGGCAAGCTCCATTAGATCAATTAAAAAATCAATTAATGAATCATTTATGTCACTTTTATTCAACCACACAATAAACAATGAATCTAAATACCCTTCACCATCAGATTGTGCAAGAAACAAATTTTTCCGTTATGATGAGAGGAGAAATTAATCGACAACGCGAAAGATTGAATAATTGCATTCGAAAATTAATATCATCTCTCAGAGAATTTTCTCTACTTGATATATGGTATCCCTGCCTTTCTGAGTCTGTTGTTCAGCTTTTTTTGGTAAGTCCTATTTTTACTAGAACCAAAGGCATTGTGTATGACTCGCCTTCTTCATTGCCATTTAGTACTAACGTTACATCGACAATCAACAAGCTTTTGAAAGATATTCATTTATTTATTCCCCTTATTATTAAATGCGTTGATGAATATTTATCCCAGAATCGTCCTACTCCGACATATATTCCTTGCTCATCATCAATACAGTTTTTCGCGTCTTCAACATTTCCTTCTCTTTTTGGATATTGTTGGTGTATAGAACAAGGTTCAGCATATGTAGATGCTATTTGTATGCTACTTTCTTATCAAATGAAAAGATATCGTTCTGTTACATCGTCCAATTTTCGAAATTCCTTTGTCCGAGAAATTATTAGGCAATTTATACATATTACCGGCGTTCAGAGGTATCTTCAGCGTTCTATATCTGATCATTATATGGATCTGATATATGACGATAGTCTTGATCAATATCCAATTGGCAGCAAGGATTATAATGAAATACTTGTTGGATATATTTCTATATTTTCTAGATCTCTTATCGATAATATACAATATTGTCCTTCATTATTGAGGTACTTTTTTATGAAAGCTTACCTAACAGCAGAATCAGTTTTTGGTGTTAATTCTTTAGAAGCTAATCAGCTAATTGAGATATTTATGTATGATTATATTCTTCAGCCAGCACTATTAAACCCTAAGCTTTATTCTCTAATCCCTGAGACTTCCGCTGTTCCATTTTCTATGCACATGATTTCATTTGCTCGGATTTTTAGATGGGCTTCATCGAGTTACTCAGTGCCAGATCATTTTGAAGATGATTCTGTGTTGAGTTATGAATCTTTCCGTGCATTACCAATAAAACAACTGATGGTTCTTGCAAGGACTTTTGATGGAAATCTTGAAGGTGTATTTTCTATGAACTTACAAAATACTTCTCAAATGAGGTTTCATCTTCTATTACTCTCGATAAACGATATGGTTTTCCTATCAGAAATAATTGCTACTTCAATAGAGTTTGTAGATGATGATCCAAAAGATAAACAACGACTAAAATCGTTGATATTAAATGATCGATCATTTATTGAAAATGATTCAACAATTAATGAGTTTTGGTTCCAATCTTTTAAACTCCCTAATCAACCATTTTTACCAGAAACTCCATCAGGGAAACCCCAATTGCTAATCCCACTATTACAAGAAAAATCTGTTCCTATTAAAAAGGATGAACTAACCAGTGTTATTAACCATCTTTTTTCCTATCTTGAAGCATTGAATCCTCAAGATGACTATCCTCAGTCATTAATTGACTTTTTGGAGTATCAAAAGGAGATTGCGATTCGAGATTCTTTAACTGAAGAATTAACCAAAGCTCAAGCAGTAATAGCAAAACTGCATCATTATAATCCATCGGAAACAGAGCTTTATCAAAGAATGCAGAATACAATTCTAAGTAGACTCGAGAATCATTCGAAAGATATTGCTCTGTCTTTTGAACATGAAGAGATTTGTTCTGCTATTGAAGGAATGCATTCCAAAATTTATCAACTGAATGAGCAATTATCGTCGATAATTCACCAGAGCCTGATGAGGTTGTTCTTTATAAGAGAAAAATCTATTTGCTCGATGATAACAGATAATCCTCAGCTTTTGTTTAGTTCTCAAGATGCATGGATTGAAAGATTCATTTCAGGATCAGTGAAACTTTACAAATTTTCTCTTGAAAAAGGACTTGATGATAGTCATAAAACCAGACTAATCCGTCAATTGCACTCATATATACTATCTAATAGTTATTCTTTATTTTTATCATTTAATAAGCAGCTTTCTCAAAGAGATTTAGATATCGACAAAGCATATCCACAACTTTATAGTTCATTCATGAGAGAAACCATTCATCCCGGGTTAGCATCAATGATATCTTCAAAATCCTGTTTTGAGTATGCAGCATCTTTGATTAAGAGGGGTTCTTCCAAAGGTTCACCATTAGATCGGATGTTTTATATTAATAAGTCAATATGTTTATTAAGAGATGTTTTTTCTTTTGAATCAGAAGAACCATGTTCTGATGATCAGTTGATATCTGTTGTTTATTATTGCTTGGTTTTTTATCGAATCCCCAAAGTACTATCATGTTATGAATTCCTTAAGTATTTTTTGTTTTCAGTTGATCCAAAAATTGATATTTTAAGTTCCGAAGAAAAAAGATCATCCAGCATTTTTTCATCCTGTGTTCGTCGCCTAATTAGCAAATCTCACCCTAAATGAAATATTAAATCATCCCATTGTAATAAATTTTATTTTTGTTCGCCTGGAATTGTTGGTGCTGATTCATTAGGAGGAGGAGAACTCACAACATTTGATGACATATAAGGCTGCTGAGGAATTACACCGGGAGCTCCATAATTAGGCATTCCAGGTTGCATTGGAGGCATATTTTGTGGATATGGTTGCATACCAGGTTGTATGTTCTGTGGATATGGTTGCATTCCAGGTTGCATGTTCTGTGGATATGGCTGCATACCAGGTTGCATGTTCTGTGGGTATGGTTGCATTCCAGGTTGCATTGGAGGCATGTTCTGTGGATATGGTTGCATACCAGGTTGCATGTTCTGTGGGTATGGTTGCATTCCAGGTTGCATTGGAGGCATGTTCTGTGGATATGGCTGCATTCCAGGTTGCATGTTCTGTGGATATGGTTGCATTCCAGGTTGCATGTTCTGCGGATATGGCTGCATGCCTGGTTGCATTCCAGGTTGTTGTGGTCCCATATTAGGAATATATGGTTGCATTCCGGGTTGTTGTGGAACTTCTGGATATGGTTGATATAATTCTTCATCTTCTTTCCCTCTGTAGAAATTAGATAATATAGAAGGATCAATAATAACAGTGCCTGATTCAAATCTAAATGTATCTCTTGCAGCTTCGCCATCTTCATTTCCATACGTGCAGTGATACTGGTTATTGCATGAAATGGCTTTCTTTAGCCTTAATTTCATTCTTTCTCCCTTTTGGCACCAAATACTCTCGTAAGCTGATTGATAACCTAAAACAAGGAAAATAATCCAAAAAAGCCTACCCCAGCCAGTTTGATAGAATGACATTACGCAATCCTTCTCCTCATTTAGTGTTCCAACTACAGATTCTTTAAGCCCTGGTACAAAGAAACTATTACCAACACTTGCATAGACATCGTGTGAGAGGGCAAGCCTGTACATTGTATGCCTAAGATCAGATAAAGCAGACTTTGCAGAGTCATCAAGCTTATAGTGAACTGTACATACAGCATGAATAACATCAGTTTCCTTCATTCGGATTGAATTACCCTTCTCTTCCCATGTGCTATATCTGAGAGCTCTTTTAGCTCTATATGTTACAACTTTTTCACGCCTTGTGCTTGTTCCGTTCTTTGTTCGAACAACTCTGGTTCTGTAGTGATAGGCTTCACACCAAACAGATATGCATGGTGGGAGGGCTCTGTTACCACACATTTCCCGAATGAAATCAGTTCTTGATCGTTGCTTAGAAAATATTTCTCTCATTGCTAAATGGTTTCCTTGGAAAGATGTTGAACAGCAACAGTATGAGTATGGAATGACGGTGAATAAGGCAGCAAAGCCAAGTAAATATACTCCATATTGATGCATTTCATAATCACCAAATAGGAATCCGTAGCCGCAATTGATGACTAATGAAAAGAAAAAGGACCAAAAGGCGGCTGTATTCCTTCCTCTGAATATTGGAATGAGCTGGAAGAGAACATTAGGAAACATAAGAACGCCGGCGGCAAGGTATGGAAAACCAGGGTCGGATATGAGCTCTGATGTGTTCATAAAAAATGGGTTTAGATTATTTGTAAAACACCGTTTTTTGATTGATTTTTACCAAAATATTCTACGGTATAAAGTATTTAATTTATCAAATACGTTTGAAATTCGATAAAAAACTGTGATTATTTGTATGGTTTATTTGGAGTTCTGTTATGTTTTACGTGAGATAAGTTTGCATTGAAACGAATACTTTATTCAAATCAAATGAGAATATTATATTTTCAAATAAATATGATTCATTTACTTTTAATTAGATACTCTTCATAGATTTTAAACAAATATGGACGGAAATCTTGCGATGCCATTTGAAACGGTATATTCCAGTTGTCAACCAATGGATTCTTTTCGTACATTTTACTCATTAATAAACGAATAATCTCATAATTACCATTTTTAACTGCATAAACAAGAGGTGTATTATTGTCATTATCAGTTACATTAATATTAGCATTATTATTCAACAAAATCATAACAGATTCATAATTAGAAGCTAAGCATGCATAGTGGAGAGGAGTTCGTCCAATAAAAAAACAAAAACCTTAAAAAAATCAAAAAAACAGTACCTATTACATCAACAGAATTCTCTTTTGATAAAAAGCTTTGAAGACTAGATGGGTACATTCCTGCCGCAGTGAATATATCGGTCTCTTGATTTTGTGATTTAAGTGTCATAATCTCATTTCGGAATTCCTTATTCTCGTTGCATACACTCGAAAATAGATCCCTGAGTGCCAGAAAAATGATGTTCTGATTCGAACAGTTATTATCGCTTATAAACTTGGTTAACATAGAGTATGTGAATATCTTATTCAATTCAAATAATCGAAAGGCAATAATACCTTTTTCGTTTGTCAATTTCATAATGAATTCTCCTAATGTTTTTTCATCAATTATTTGGCAGTGCGCATTTTGGAATATTCTAATAATTATATGAATAGGTAATTCAGCAAATTCTTTTTGAGAAATATATTTTTTGAGATCCTTTGAGATTTTTTCCTCTATATCAATAGTTTCTTTCTCATCACATAATAAATGATTCAATTCCTCAAATGGACTTTTGTAATCAGCAAAAAATTCAATTTTTAATTTGCGACATAGTTTTTCGTAATCAGAATGGATTGAGCTGATTTCTGTTCCGTTATTAATATAATCAATTAATGAATCTATAGCAGATTGTTCAATACTTTGAACTTCAACAGAAAACACTTCATAAGTACATAAAAACTCATAAAAAGCTGTTGATCGGAAAGCTAAATTGTTCATTTTAACATTATATATCTTATTGTTTATAGAAATCTTGGTCATCATTGAACAATTTGCAAAATCATTCTTCACAGATTGGTGGCAACCCCATTCGAAAAGTAACTTTTTAACACTCATAAAAGTTTTTCGATCAGAAGGAAACTTTTGTTCCGATAAAAAATCCACCATTGCCCTATAAGCCTCAAATTCTTCAGCACTATTCAGTTTATAATCGCTTGAATTCCAAAATTCTTCATAGAACTTACCAAGGACACACAAATTGCGCTTATTACACGAAATAACACCAGATTCAAAAACAAAGTTAAAGTCCATTATGAGGTTTATTTTATCTTTATTTGAATAGTTTATGAGCATTATCTGTCATTACAAACATAATAACATGTGCTATGAAGTACTGGAAAAACAGTGATATCTCGAAACCAAGTGCGAATTGCTTTGATATTTTCTTGAAATTCATAAAAATAACCAAAAAAGTGTATGCGGCCAACCATGTCCCAACGGATAAAGTAATTGGCATATGTAAAAATGAAAAAATCATTGAAATCGGAACAGTAATCAGGAATCTGAGAACACCTTCCATATAGTTCTGATAATACTCTTTTGGTGGTCGAGGAATTGGCATTCCCTCAGGCATCTGAGCGCCGCCACCTCCAAATAAGTTCATCATTTTGAACCAGTTAGACTAATTCAAATTTAACAAACGATTATTTTGGTTTTTTTAGTTTTTGTGAGTTCATGTTGCGTTCTGTTTTCATATCAACTAAGGGTGGTTTTGTTCTCTTTTCTGCTGATTTTGAAGGCAATCAAAAGAACGTACATTCTTTGAGTGGTTTGTTTACTGCTCTTTCGACGATATCTGTTCGATCTGTTGGAGCGCCGGTTTCTTTTATAATGATGAAAAAACTGGCAATAACTATTGTTCAATCTGATGAATATAATATTAAAGTAATTCTATTTCATGATTCTGAATATTACCGAGAATTGGCGAAATGTATCGCATCAGAGATTTTGCGTACTTTTTGTGAAAGATTTCCATCAAATACATATAATACGAGCGATAATTCAGTATTTAGACATTTTAATTCTGCCCTGGGGCCTGCAATTAGGAGTGCGTCGTCAATTCTTCTTCATTCTCTTATTGACAGATTAAGGGGAGCTGTTCAGTTTTCTGTAGTGTTCAGTGATGGAGATTCTATATTTACATATCCATCAAATGCTGATTCTTTATCAGTTGCGGCAAATCTGCAAGCTTTGCAGTTTTCTTTACAGGAAATTGCGAACATAACATCTGATATACCTGATGAACTTGTTATTGAAGGAGGGCAGGTATTTTCACATGTTGCCTTATTTGGAACAACCACAGTTGTGTTACAAATTAGAGCTGATTTCCATTCACATACTGTTGTTGATGAAGTAACAGAAACTCTCAACATGCTTAGGCTATGTTTTCAAACGGCTGAGGGTTTAATGGCATAGTAAAAGTATTATCTAGAATATTGTTCTATAAGACTTGGGTAATGACAAAGAAAATGCTTCAATTTTCCCTGCTTGCTTATTTTTATCATCTTTATTTGCTACATTATAAATTTCTCTGGTTAATGACTCTTCAAATATAGAAATGGAAATATTAAACATAATTGTAAGAGAAAAGAACACCCAAACGCTCATATAAATAAAACCGCACCACCATGGAACATCAGCTCGAACCATTACAGTATCAAATATATCTTGAATTGAGTCTCCATGAATTATTGCAATCAAAACAATTGCTCCTTGGGTAAACGTTGAGAAATTAAATGTAAATGTGCCAAATATGCAACATCCAAGAATTAGATAACCAGCGAAAATGACCATGCATCCAACTAAAAACTGAATTAAAGTAACACCAGCATCAAAAATTACATTAACAATAATCATTGTACTTGGTTTCTGTTTCAAGTATCTGATCAATAGAAGGCAATGAAGAAATGTGGAGAAAGACATGAGAATTAAAGAAGTTGGCATTGCCTGGGTAAATTTTTGTCCATTAAATATGTAGTAAATACAAGAAAACACTGACATTATGTGAGATACTAATGAGAAAAATGACCATTGATCTATCTTAGACCAAAAAACACTAAGTTGCTTCTGGAAATTCCTCTCAGCTTTCTCAAGAGAAAAAGTAAAAACCTCATAAATATTATATATAGTTAATAATAGTGCTAAGAAGCCAAACAATGCAATGAAACCTGCAAAAGAAAATGAATAATTATGAATAGAATAATCATCTGAACTGTCGCCTGGAATTCGAGTATGGAAAAAATCTAAAATAATGGTATCACTATCAGTATCTCTTGTAAACTCGCCGGTAACAGCAAGTGATATAACTCGATGCTGGTTACCTATGATAACATCAACATGATATTCCATTATTAAAGAGATTTGGGCAAAATCATCAATAAAAGCAGAAGCAACAATCGAAATTAAGGACAAATTATCTTCTGTAAAAATCAATTTCATTTCTCCTCCTCCAATTGTTGTCACATACATATCAAAATGCTTGCTGCAAGTAAATGGATGGGAAAATGGAAGTGTTTCAGAAAATGAAAAAAGTCGATTACCTGTTGATAGAATAATATCGAGAAATTGGTCTCGAAAATAAATGAAACCCTGGGCGCTGTTACTATTTTCTGGGGCTTCATCAAAACCGTAATCATCCAGGAAATAACTGTCAACTGCTTTCCCAAAATCAAGTGTAAAATTATTTGATGACCTTTGATGCATAACACCAAAAATAACATAAAGAATCATCATTGAAACTTCAATGAAACAAATCAATGGAATCCTATATCCTTGAGTCCAGTTACGAAAAACTTTATGAGGTCGATAATTCATATTAACTTGTTTTTTGGATTGAATAACCATTTGTGATTTGTTGCTCTCTTCGGTTTCAACTCTACCAAGATTCAACAAAGACATTGAGTTTTGTATAGTTTACTTTCATAGTGCTTTAATGTGTAGGTTCCATTCGCTTTGGAATTTGTCAAAGCCAAACTCCTTAGCATGTTCCTTAAGTTGTTTCACACTGTTAGGAGTGTTTATAGAATCAATCATTGCTTGTGAGAATGCTTCGGTCATGGGTTCACAAAGGTAGCAACTATCAATATTGACGGATTCACATGGACCACCAGAATTGCACGCAATAACAGGAGTACCGACGCTAATTGCTTCAATAGGAACTATACCAAAATGCTCATTTTGGGGGGTATAAATTACCGCGGTAGCTGACCCGATCAGTTCCCATTTTTCTACATCAGATATATTTCTTCTAAGCTCAATACTATTTCTCAACTTCAGAGAGTCAACTAATTCGGAGAGTTCACGATAATGCTGAACATTTTCTATTACTCTTTCATCATAACCACCACAAATAATGAGCTTAGCTGTTGGGTATTGCTTGTGAGCCTCTGCAAATGCTTTGATTGCAAGTGGATGGTCCTTCTTTCTTTCGTAGCGGTTGATTGAAACAAACAGCGGGGTCTTTGATGGATTTCTTGGAACTTCTCGTGTAGTCTTCACGCATGGATACAAAACCTTAACATTCTTAATGCCAAACTCTTTCTCTACAACTCCAGCAGTAAAATGGGAATTTACCAGAATTAAATGTGCTCGTTTTATCCCAAAAGACTCTAAAAAGTCAAATGGAATCCGATAAATCCTTCGAATCAGACTATTATGAGATGCTAACCTCAAATCAGGGAAATGACAATAAAAAATAATCTTGGATCTTGGGCAAAGCAATTTTAATATAGGCAACCATGCAGATACTTGATCAACAATAAAAATATCAGCCTTACTTTGGATTGCACACAATATTGTGAGGTATAAATTACTAAATAATGAAAAAACAATATGTCCAAAACCAAATATATGCCTTGGAATCCATGATCCTCTAACCTTTATGCTCAATTCCTTTGTATCAGGAAAACAATGCTTGGGATCATAATGTGAAGTCCATACAACTGTATCGGGGTTTTCTATTTTTACTGCATGAGCAACATCAACAACTAACCTTTCGGCTCCTCCAATGCCTAAATCTGGGTGAATAAGCGCAATTTTGGGCATGTTCAACCGATAATTTTAACTCTTCAAGTGTTTTTAAAAACTCTGCTTTTAGTTGAATTTGCTATTATTTCCTATAATACTATTGTCTTATTGGGAATAAATAAGATCTTCTTTGAGAATATTTGCAAACATACTTATTCAAATTATATACCTTTATGACTGAGGCTTCTAATAGTGATGATAAACTTACAATAATGCCACTTGGTGCAGGAAGATCTGTTGGTCGAAGTTGTTTTATTATTGAGTACCACGGATATAAAGTCATGCTTGATTGTGGGATTCATCCTGGATATGAAAACATGGGTGGTCTTCCTTTTCTTGACGTAATAGATCCTGAAAAAATCGATATTTTATTAGTTTCTCATTTTCATATTGATCATATTGCAGGTGTTCCATGGTTATTAACCCAGTCGCAGTTCAAAGGCCAATGTTATATGACACATGCCACCAAATCAATTTCAAAGATTCTTCTTCACGATTTTGTGAGAGTTTCAAACCATGGCACTAATGATAATCCTCTTTTTTCAAAACTAGATTTGAATAATATTCAACCAAAAATTACTACCGTTGATTTTCATCAAGTTATTACCCATAAAGGAATTAGAATGACATGCTACCCTGCAGGACATGTTATTGGTGCTTGCATGTGGTTATTAGAAATCGATGGTGTCAAAATTCTATATACTGGCGACTTCTCTCTTGAAAACGAGAGGCATCTTGCTGGCGCAGAAATACCGAAAAATACCATCGGAGAAATATTGACTCCTGATATTTTAATGATTGAGAGTACTCATGGTATTACTCGAAATGAATCAAGAGAAGAAAGAGAGTATAGATTTATTGAGAGTGTAAAAAAGATCATAAGTCGTGGAGGAAACTGTTTAATTCCAATATTTGCTCTTGGAAGAGCTCAAGAATTGTTAATTATTCTAGATGAGTATTGGGAAGCCCATCCAGAGCTCGCTAGAGTTCCAATTTATTATGGTTCAAACTTGGCTAAAAAATCTATTGACGTCTATAGTAACTATCGTCAAACACTGGGGAATAAGATTTTGTCGTCAAAAGCCAAGTTTGATTTACCTCATGTATCATATATTAAAAGTACAGATGAAATAGATGATACATATCCATGTGTTGTTTTATGTGCTCCTGCTATGCTTCAAAGTGGAATGAGTAGAACAATATTTGATAAATGGGCTTCTAATCCTGTTAACGGTGTCATTATTCCTGGGTATGTAGTTGAGAATACTCTTGCTAAACAGTTGTTTAACGAACCATCCGAAGTAGAAACCTTATCTGGTGCTAAGATTCCAAGAAAAATATCAATCGACTATGTTTCCTTTAGTGGGCATTCTGATTTCTTACAAACATCTAGGTTTATCGCAGAAATTCGTCCTAAACGCATAGTATTAATTCATGGGGTTGAGAAAGATATGATGAATCTGAAGTCGAAGCTCTTATCTATGTATGCTGTTGAAGGTGTTGAAGTTTTTACCCCGGCTATTTGTGAAGAGATAAGCTTCAATTTCCAATCCAACCCCACAGCAATGATAACAGGTAAACTTTCAGAGGAATCTTCTAAAATATCTGGGTTGTTTATCAAAAAACAAAATGAAAGGATAATATTATCTCCTGAAGACCTGGGCAAATACACAAGTCTAAAAACCACTAACTTCCATATGAAACAGGAAGTCTCAATAGATGGAAAACTAAATGACTATGTTCCAATTCTCAAGAGATACTTTAGCGGTGTTTATGTGTTTCCTCCTAAACTTGTAATGATTGGTTACGATTTGATTCTTCAAATGAAAGATGAAGATAATTCTGTTACTATTGAATGGCAATCAGATCCGACAACAGATATGATTGCTGATAATATTGCTCTAATGTTTTCATGTGGGGCCAAATCCCTAAATATGCCTGAAAATTCTAATCTGTTTCCGGAAAAATTAACTGAAGCGCTTCAATCTAGATTTGGTGAATCTGTTTCATATGATCCTGATTCACAACTTATTATGATGGAATATAAAGATAGATCATTCCTCATTCCACTTGATGCTGATTCTCCTTGTGGTGTTAACATCGAATGCGACTCTTCTATTGAGAATGATCCACAAAAAGATGAAATTATCCAGATTATAACTAACTTGGCATCATCTCTATATATGTACTCTTCTTTGATTGCTATGGATAAGAAGAAATCCACCAAATAAAATATACATATTGATGATTGTTTTTCTCTTTATTCGATCCTATTTTAGGGTAATAGGAACCACAATCACCGAAAAACTCAAACCAAGCGAAGAATTGATTTTTATTGCTGATAATAAGTTTATTGGTGGATTTTCTGGCATATTTGTCCTTAATGGCAGATTCAACTGCTTTATTGAAAGAAATTTGTTCAATAGATGTGCATCAAATGCAAATACTTCATTTATCTCATTGGTTAGCAATTATTCATGCTTTTTTACTAATTCTATTTCCAATTGTATTTGTTATAAAAACAAACCTATGATTTATGGAAGGAATTCTCAATTTTTATGTAGTTTCAGCACGTTTTCTTCGAATATCGTTGAAAATAACCAAAATAATTCATCATTTATAATAATTGCTGGAAATACTAATGATTTTATAGATATAAATATATCAAAGCACGATTCTCTAGATAATAATTGCTATGGACTAGCATTTAGAGATATTTATTTATCATTATCAATGAGAAGACTAATCATTTCCAACTCAAAGGGTAATTGCGGTATTCATATGATTAAAACGAGAGCCCAAGATAATATTGCATATTCTTTAATACTGAATTGCACATCTAAAGACTGTTTTTTGAAAGAATTTCAGGGTTCTTACACGACCCTCAAGTTCTTCAGTTTTATCAATCACATTGGAAATCTCACATTAAGCGCTTCACAGCTACAACAATGCAAAATTATTGAATCCTGAATGAGTCTTTACATCATAGAAATATAAACCATTTACGTTGACTTTTGTGTGAATTTGTTAAATTGATGAAAGCATCCCCAATCAAGGATACAAACCCATATCTCTACTATATCAGCTTGGCGAACAAATTTATTTTTGGGATTATTTCCTTTTATGGTGTTTCTATCTTTTTTGTCTGTTCAGTTATGATAATAATTTCTCCAATTTTTTCTTTCCTCGGCCATTATTCACTTGGAGAAGGTTTGATTGCTATTTCTTTTTTTTGTCAAATATGGGTGTTTCTTCCTGTTACAGAGTTGATGATTTTTGTTACTTGGAAAATTGTCACATCTCTATTTGAAAACATGTGGGACATGAAGAACAATGAAATACTGTTTTTCATCTCGAATTTAAGGAATTTTGCTTTAGAATGCGATCAGAAGCAAAGATATTGGATGTATAAGCTAATTGTGTTTTTGCTTTCTTCTTTTTTGGTATTATTATCTATATGTATTGTCTTGTTTACTCTATTTGAAGTTGGAAGTGCTAGATACCCATTATTTATTGTTCTTTTTTATTCTGTCTGTTTTTGCATTTATAAAGTATTCCTAATTCAGTTTCAATGCTGGAAGGGTTTGTTTACCACTACACAAGATGGTTCTGATATTGGAGATTTGAGCCAATCATCCGATAATGACACTACTCAAAAAAACAAAAATGAGGATACAGAATCATCAGTAGTAAAATTGAAGATTTGGCATAGATTCATTGATGATCCTGAATGTAATCCTCTATATTCTCTTCCATTAGTCAGAGATTATGTTGAGCCATCTTGTTTTGGATCAATAACCGTCATATTTTTGCTTTTTGTGTTCCTTTTTTGTTTAGTTGTCAACATTAATCTTCTTATTCAAAGGTTCTCTTTCGGTTTTTTCTTTGGACTGGTCTTCAGTATTTATTCTGCTCCATTTCTTCTCCAATTCAATATATTTAAACTCTTTATTAAAAGATCAAAGTTTGAAAAGCACCAAGAAATGAAGAAGATATTCAGTATGACTTTCATTGTTGTTACTATTCTCCTTGCCATCAGTATATTTTTCATAATTTTTGTTAATATTCCAAATTTGCATTTTCCGGGTCAACTTGAGTATATTAAGCCAGCAAATCAAACCAATAATACATTACCGTCTAGGGTTTCTGTTTGTAATCATATGTTTGGCAGTTTTGATATATTTCAAATGATTGGATTTTCGACTATGATATATGAAATTGGGAGAAATGATACAATATATGATAATACCATCAAATATCTTTTTGGAAATTCTAGTGAGAGTATATTCATTACGAAGCATGTTAACAACACATTCCCTGGTAAATTTGTTCATTTGAAGCACATTCCTTCAGATACTGAAGTGATCATGATAAGAGGCCTTCATAATTCTGCTGAATGGTTCTTAGCAGCAGATTTAATGGGAAGGGTTCAGATTCCAGAAATTGTTTATTCTCAAATACCTGGTTTTGGGATAATCTTACCTTACGTTGAGGATATTATTCTAAAGATATGTGAAGTTATTAGAACAATGTTTGATTATCGCCCTCTAGTTACATATTATACTGATCCACTTATTGAATATGTGAGTTCCCTCGATTTTGGTACCATCCGAAAGCTATACTTCATCGGCCACAATAATGGTGGTGTTTTTGCCAAAATGCTATCAATGAAATTTGGGAAAGAGGCATTTTCTGTGGGAGGATCCGTTTTCAGTACTTCAATATATGACGTTGGAATTGATACTTCTCGACAGCAATTAGTAACCAATATAGTATCAGAGAGGGACTTTTTATCTTCAGTAGATAATTCTTTAGGGACAAATTATATTATTCCAACTGTTAATGATATTTTCGAAAGAAACTGTATGTATTCGATTTTCTGCATGCTGACAGTAGGATGTAATCAAACAAGTAGATTCGAGAATTATTGCACTCAAGTTGTAGGAATGGATAGATACAACAGAATGACGCAATATTATTCTTCAAATACATTCTAATTGTTTTCTATTTCAATAAATATCAATTATGGAGAAAATATTGTTTATACCAAAATACATTTCATATCCAATAACATTAAGGTTGATTCCACGATGTCTGTTGCTGGTTATAATAATTCTGTGGGGGTGTATATTGCTGTTGTGGTATATCAGTTTGGTAACGGTAAGTCTGAGGAGAATCAAATGTAGAAAAATTGTTCGGTCCATTAGTTGGCTGTTTGGGGGAGTAAAACTGTTGTTGAGGTACAGAAAACCTATTTGATGGGGGCATTTTATGAGAAACATCATCTTTCTCATCAAGATTTTCTAATTTTTGGGATTTTCTTTCAGGCTTTTTGCTTTTTCCAGATTTATCACTTTTTTCGGATTTTTCTCCTTTGCCCGATTTACTTTTTGCTTTCTTTCCTTTCTTCGAGTTCTTTGCTTTCTTCCCCTTCTTTTTCTTCTTATCTTTCTTTCTTTTTTCGGATTCCTGGCTACTTTCATCAGTACCATTATCTTTTGAGCTTTTTCGGAAACAGAAATAGGCTGTAATTCCAAGGATAATCAGTACAGAAACACCAGCACCAGCAATATAATAAATTTGATTACTTGTTCCATCGTTCAGAGAATTGAAGGTTGGGCATGCTTCACTCAAAAAGCTAATATTATAAATATTGGTTTCGTACCCGCGATTAGAACCTAAAAAGCTTATACTTCCAAGCACAATCATTGAAAGATTGTGAACAATATAACATGTCTCAACAACCATTTGATTCCCGTAACTATAGAACAAATACTCATTATTATTATAAAAATGGCAATCAGAAACATATGTAGTTGAGTTATAAGCACGGATCAAATGTCTTTTTGCTTCATTTTGAACATTTGATATTACATTTGAAAGTACAAAATATCCTTCAATTGAACATCTTTCTGAGTAGAATAGTATGCCCTTTTTAGCAACGTTCCGAACTAGATTAGCATACTGAACAGTGCACATTGTTGGAACGACGGATAATAAAAATGAAACATATGTAGCTGTGTTTGCTGAGCTATTAATGTTCTCTACCATTTGAATACCATTTTCCATGTAAAGAACTGCATAAGCATTAGTAGCATCGCCAGAATCCGTCCCTGTGATAGAAGCCATATGGATTTCGTTCTTTTTGCCCTGTTTCACCAGAAGAAGTGCAAAAAGACCCATTGAACTCACAGTAGTTTTCGAGTTGACCAAATTGCACTCGTAAACGCATATGTTATTCAAAACAGAATCACCCTGAGTAAAAAAGCTAATAAAAACCGCACCTCCATGCAATTCATCGGCATTTCCGACGGTTTTACATTGATGAAATGTGCATAACTCGATTAATAACTTGGGCTCAATCGAACTCATGTAAATAGCCGACCCACCTGTTGAAGATGACAAATTGCTAAAAAGACAAGAATGAAAGTAAAAGTTATTCTCGATTGTGCTCGTCAATCTAACACTATTGCAGCTACCAGGCGTCATCTGGGTCCCGTAAAAATCAAAAAACGAAGACCGCAGAGCAAAAAACAGCCTCATCATTTTATGAAGTTTTTCTATGAAAAGTGCAAAATACTTTTTTTCAATGGATGACTTTGAGTTGGAGGAGATGCTACAATATAGTAACATGGGGAATGATATTGATGGTATTCGGATAGGGAAAGATTATTATTCATTTGTTGAAGAGATGATAAAGTGGATTAAAGCACGCCCTTTGTTGCTTAACGCATTTGTTGAAGTTTGCAGGAGAGAGGAAGGGCGGGATTTTAGGGAAATTTTGCTTGAAAACGGTATTGATAAGTTACCGGTGATTGTTCATCGGCTATATATGTGTGGGTATTATACGAGCGATGAGATTTTTGAGGTTCTTGATTTGTATTCCCAGGTGGAGCCTTGCATTTATTTTATGGGTTTAATGCCTTGTGGGTTCATGGATGAGTTTTCAGGAGATTTTAACTTGATGCAGCTGTTCGAACTTCCAAAGAGTGTTGTTGATGAGTATATTCAATATGGTTTTCGGAAGGGCAGTATTGGGTATTGCTTGAAGTATGATGATGAGGAAGGACTAAGAGAGATTTTTAACAATCCCACCTTTGAAAGTTATGATATCCAAGATGAATGGACAGCATTTGAATGGTCGAATCGACCTCTATCTTACGAACTTGTTGATGTTGCAGCATTCTTTGGGTCAAACAAATGTCTAAAGTTGCTAATTACTATTGGATTTGAAGTAACAGAGTTAACCCTTAAGAATGCAGTTTTAGGTGGGAATTCTGAAGGAATTCAGATCATAAATTACCAATCAAGTGTTTCAAATATGTATCAGATTGCAGCAAAATGTATGAACAGCGACATTATTGAATGGATTTTATCTAAATATCATGAAGAAATTGATATTCATGAATGGGTTTTCAATTTAAAGTATTTCATTTTATTCTTTGAAGAACAAAACTTGTTAGTTACCAAAGCTGATATTATTACAGATATTGTCTTTTCAGCGATCAATGATAAATGCATTGGAGTTATTAAATACTTAGCTTTTAAGAAAGTGGATCTTCAATTCAACAAATACCGAGAAAACTTGCTTCACATTTCTTGCCTTTCCAATAGCTTGAGTATTGTTAATTATCTAATTCTTAAAGGAGTAGACCTTTCTTTTCGTAACTTTCATGTGGTTTTTGCATTTATTTTCAAGCTCCAATTCATTATTGTCAGAATGTGTTTGTTACGAAACTTTTAATTAAAAATGGTGCTGATATTGATAGTAATGATAGTTTTGATTATGAGAATTTAAGCTTTCTGAATTAATCACCTGCAAACACCACTTTTAATTTCTCTTCAAAGCAATAATATTGGAATTTCCAAATATCTCATAAAAAATGGGGCAGATATCACAAGATGTGATGATATATTTTTAATTTAGTGAATGTTAATATTAGACCAATTCATCTTGCAGCTTCAAATGGGAATATTTGTATTTTAAAACTACTGTTGAATAAACATGATGATGTCAATATTGAAGACAAATATGGATCAACTCCTCTTCATTACTCTGTTAACTCTCTTAATGAAGATTCTACCAAGTTTCTGATCGAGAATGGGGCGAATCCTTATTCATTAAACGATGAAATTGGGATTATATTTATATGGAATCACCAAATTCATTAGCTTTGAAAAATATGTCTTTTGATATGATTGGGCACTTGACACAGATTCAAAAATCAAAAGATAATATCAATCTCTAAATAGAAAATATTTTGAATTGTTTCCAAAGTTTTTTATGTTCCAACTCTATTAAAGAGAAGTTTATATATATATTAGGAAACATTTGAATTACAAAATGATTGAATGATATATACAGAATTATAACAAATTGTCAATAAAAATGAGGGCAATTGACTTCAATCCAGAAAAATGGAAATCTGTGTTAAGTTTTTTGTTGGAATAGTCACATAATACTTGTTGTTGAGCACGAAAGTGACTCTTGTTTATAATGGAGTTAAAGGAGAAATCCTCTGTCTGTTATGAATTCTCTGAAGAAATCTTCTCTTTTTATAGATTTAATGTCATAAATTCATATTCTTCTAAAAATATCATGTTATTTAAATGTCACTGTTTGGGAAGATGAAATAGAAAATTATATTGAGGATATTCTTTTTGGAGACAGAAATGAAAACCTTATGGTGTTCTGTGTCAATCGAATTGCTCTGTTGCCAAAGATTCGGCCTCATCAACTTGAAAAAGCAGTGAATGTATCTGATAAGTATTGCCAGATCTCTGATTTCCGGTAAAAACTATTAGAAAAATCTTAAGGTTTCCCTGTTTTGATATTTCAATTGGACAAGAGTGGAATTATTATATATGAAGTATTTGAACCATTTTTCACAAATGGAGATTCATTCTTGTTGTACAATTATTCTTGGAAAAAGATCACAGATTTTACTAGTTTTATTAAAAGTTAGTTCAAGTTCTATGTTATTGATGAGTCATTCTTCAAAAATGCAAGTGATATTCATCAACTGACCCAATATGATTATCTTCGAATAAGCAATGAGTATTGTCATATGTATGATAAGATAATTCAAATCCAAGAGCATGATGGAGCCCTTTTGAATGAAGTTATAGGAATGACTATCTTAATTTGGTTACATCAAGTGCTTTAAGCTTCTAATAATGTCATTTTAGTGTTGTTGAATATCATATTAATAAAATAGCTGATATGAATGAGTTACCGAAAACAGATATTCGAATGTTGGGGAAATATTCTAATTAAGAGGAAATGGCAGTGGTGAGAAATTGATAAGCAAATGTCATGGGGAAATGGATGGGTGGATCGAATGATGGTATATGGTAATGGATAATGTGTCTTTTGATATGATTGGGCACTTGAAAGAGATCCAAAAATCAAAGATAGCATCAATTCATAAATCGTGAATACCTAGCATTGTTAGGAAGCTGTAAATGTTCCTGCCAAAACATTTAACTGTTTTTCTTTAAAACATTTCATATTGAGAACTTAAATAATGTTTGATTCCTATAAAAAAATGAAAAAGTCAATATAATTCTTTAGCAGAGTCAAATTGAATCAATAATATCACTTGATGTAACTTCATCCATCATTATAAATTGGAAACCATAAATCATTCCACAGAGAATCAGTATTACAAATACACTGATGATGAAGGCAGCATAAACATTGGTCCCAATGCTTTTATTTGTTTCTGTGAGGTCTGGGGTGGGATTTAAAGTTTCATTTGCTGAAGGCATTTCTGTGTCTTTGATTGTTTCTTCAATTGTTTTCCATAGTGTATTCGAAATGGTTGGGTAGAATGAGTCTGCTATTGTGGGAAATAGCGTATCTGATACTGTTTGATATAAAGTCTCAGAAATCGTTGGACAAATGGTATCAGATATTGTTGGATAAGGAGTATCAGCCATGGTTGGGAATAATGTATCAGAAATAGTTGGAAAAATAGTGTCAGATATTGTGGGAATAGGAGAATCAGGAATGGTTTGGAACAAAGTATATGAGATTGTTGGATTTAAGGTAATTTCAGGTGTTCGAATCGGTGTTTCATCCAATGTTTGATCAAATGTGTCTGAAATTGTGGGAATTGGGGTTTGTTGATTGGTCATTTGAATTGTAGAACTGATTGTTGGGATTTGTGTGGGATAATAAGTCATAGACAAAGTCATGGGTAATGTTGGTTGGTATGTATTTATTGGAGTTCTTGGAGGGAAGTATGTGGGACAATGATATGACTCAAAATGAGTTAATATATAAGAAGGAACCATCCCTAATGAACAATTGGTTGTCTCAACTGTTTTTGAAGAAATAGAAGAGCTATGAGATATGAAACAACCACAAATAACTAAGTGGGAATCTCCTCTAAAAAGAGTCCCTCCATTATCAATAAAAATTGAATTCACAATGAATACCTCATTCATCAAATTATATAGAGAGAAGCATGATGATGGACATTGATTGCCAATAAAGTTAATATAAGAAAAATTGCTATATAAGCTCCCGCCTTCAAACATGAACCCTCCATCTATTCGGTGTTCATTATTAGAGATAGTGTTATAACTTGATAATACATAGGTTGGGCTCTCAAAATAAATACTTGAACCCTTGTTAGCATAGTTCATTGATAGATTTGAACTGCTTAGCTTTTGATATCCATACATAATCCTTATTCCATAGTTTTTATTATTACTTTTAAATGAACAGTCAACCATTGAAACAAACCGAATAAAATTCTCTTTGGTACTGCTTGCAACAAATAAATATGCGAAATGGCAATAAACACCTGAACTCCCCCCTCTAGAGCATATATATGTCAGATATAAATCACCCCCTCTAAAATAAATGGCTCCACCAATACCACTCACAGAGCAATTATAGAACATAGAATTTGAAACACTCATCTTGGTATTTATGTTTCCATCATAGCTAATAACTCCTCCATTTCCACTATATTCAGCAGTTCTTAGAAAGTTACACGAGTCAATAAAATAAAGATCGCTAGCCGTATAACTTGATGGTCCTGAAGGAATAGATTGGTCGTAACAATAGCCATTTACTAATAGCAATGAATCTTTGGGAATTGGATGGCCCCGTTTGTTTTGATCACAGGTTCTCTCCAAAATAGGAATTGAGATTAGGAGAATAATCATGTGTAATATGTGATACTTGATTTCAAACAATCCACTTGCCATATTTTAAAAAGGAAAATGGCTTCACTTTCATAGCTCAATCAAATTGTTGACACTTTTATGAGAAATCAGATAGAATTGATATAAAACTCAAACTGTTTTTCAGAATCCAAGATTTCAAAGAAAAATTCAATTTATTGAAACTGAAAATTGAAAATTCTGGTCGATAGAACAATTCAATTTTGTGAATAGAAATTATTATTGACTGTTTAATCAAAAATTTGTGGAGTGCTATCATCAATACAAAAAGCCCACAGTTTGTTGGATAAAAATTTAGTGTTTTCCATTTTAGCTCATAACACTTATTGGGACATATCTATTCAATATATTTTAGCTTGACATTGTCAAGGAAACCTTGTCAACTCATTTTTATGAATGATATTAGTGTAGGCTTGGGCAAAAATGCTCGAGCATGCTCGGAGCTCGGAACTTTACAAACGCTCGAGCGCTCGGAGATTAAAATGCTCGGATGACACTTTTTTGCTCGAGCATTGCTCGATCCCCCAAGCCTATATTAGTGTCAATTGTCATTATTGTAGGTAAAATTTTTTCAATTAATGTTGGAAACAGTATTATACTCTCTTCGTTAATAATAATTTATACCCCATTGAAGTTTAATATGAGAGAGTTTCCGTATATGGTTCCATCGTAAAAATGGTTGGTTCGGATACTATTATGAATTTCCAGTTCGAACCATCGGGGGATAAAGAGGAGACCTCATCCCTCCCAACATTATGAATTCAATATTAATGGTCGTGATATTATCCTACATGAACCAGAATGTTTTTTGTTCCTAGTTCATATCGTCTGGGAAGATAACCCGGGGTACCCGAATTAACATTGTAAGAATAGTTTTTTATTCTCATTTCTTGCTTATTAAAAGAAAACAATGCCTAATCAATGATCATAAGCACTTTGAAAAGCCCAAATTTAATCTTTAGCCAGTGTAACAAGCTCATAAATAAATTATTAACGAGTTTCTATCCAAATATTGTGTGGGAAGGTCTTAACATCTCAAATTAGTCTCTTCAGCATTCTTTTCATCAATTTTTTCGAATATGATTATTTGTCTTTCTTTGAATGATTACACTGCTTTGTAACTCGAGGCTTTTTTGATGAAAAACCATACTATTTCAAACAGCATGCATCCAATGAATCGATGCAGAGAATGTTTGTTACTTGTATGTTCTTCAGGAAGAAAATCCCAAGTTTCTAAAGAAAGTTCTCTCAAATCTTCATTAAGAAAAGATATCGCCTGTTCAATTTTTCCAGGTAAATAAATGTATTCATTTAAGATTATCTTGGTATTTGAGCTATTGATTGGGGATTAATATCGGCAAGAGTTATTAAACTGATTCTATTCAATAATTGGAATTTTTAAAAGAGAATGCGTACTTCTAAGCACAATCCTCATTTATTATTGTTTCAAGAGTAAACCAGATCCATTTGTTAATAAAAACATATTTATGTGTCATTCATTTAATGAATACATTGTTAAACACAATAAAACTGATGGATTAATTTTCGATTTTTCGATCACCAATGGACAATTCTTTTCATTGAATCTCAGTGCTTTGAATAATATATGAATCTCTTTACGAAAGTATATAACATTTTTGTAATCCTTTCGGTATTCTAAATACAATAAACTTTTCCTTGTTGATTCTTTAATCTCTTTCACTGAATCTTTAAACAAAATATTAATTAGAATTTCACACATTTCTAAAACTCTATCACATCTTTTATCATGATTTAAACTAATGGTTTTAATGATACCTCGATATATATTAACAACTATCTCAATATCATTTATGTCTATCAAATAATCACGAAAAATATCAAGTGCTTGATTAAAAATTCGAAACATTCGTGCTGCTGGTATCAATGACTGATTGTGTTCTTTATTGATCATATAGATTTTAAACCTAAAAAATGGCATATATAAGAAACCATTCGATTCATTATTAGTTATTCCAATGACTTCGGTATATTCAGAATGATTCTTGTAAAAATTGTCAAGAAATATCGCTGTGTCTCGAGGATTAAACGATTCGAAAAGAAATTGCGATCTTCCATACAAAGATTCAACAACTGGGACATTATATTTGACTGGTATTAAATATTTCTTTGGGAAAAGGCAACATAAATATGAAATTTCACACGAACAAGAATTATTCGTGATTATGGAATTAATTAGCATATTATGAATTAAGTCATTGCATGGAATACTCTCTAGATTTAAAACTTCAACATTAAAAAATGAGTTTCGAGCTCGAATTCTCATATCTTCTTCTGGTAATGATTCTAAGATTCTATCGAGTATAAATCGAAGCAATTCTTTCTGGCCTATTTCATATTTGCCACAAACTCTAAACCTCACAAGATGTTTCAGATATTCAAAACATTCTATGATTTCTCTGATACTTTTAACTGTTAAACTGACTGGAACATCCAGTTGTGGAATATTTGCCTGAAGAGCAGTACATCTATTCTTTGTTATTTGAGAAATCAAAAGGTTCTTTCCTTCATCAGTATTAATAAGTTCTGCATATTTCCTGATATTAAAATTGAGAAATTCAATGATTTCTGGTATCAATCCTGCAATTTCCAAACGGTTTGGATGGTTTTCAGATTGCCCGTAACTTATTCCGCTTAAAATTTCTTCATACTCAGCTATCAACTTTAATAAATGTTCATCTACTGAATGATTTTGTATTCTATGAAACAATGTCATAAGAATTGGTCCTAACTCGTCATCACTGTATCTGGTTGTTAGTAAAACAAGATTGATATTTTCATTGACAGCAATAACAAATTCATTATCAAATTTCGAGAATTTTTCAACAATATCACATAAAAGCCAGACAAAATTATGTTTCCTAACAAGATCCATATTAAAAATACTGGTTTACTAAACCTTAATTTCTCCAAACCTCCTATAATATATAGTTGAGAAATCCGGGATCTTGTGAACTACTCATTATATATTCATCAGGATTTGCCAACGGATTTGGATCTTGTTGGATGGGGGATGGAGGCGGAAACAAACTTCTGGCCCATTTACGACGAAAGTAGCTATGTCCACATTTCTTTCTGAATTCAAACAACACCATTAAAGAAGGAAAGACAATTATTGTCCATGTATACAGTTTTCCAAAGGTTGATATCAAGGTCGCATACATTAAAAAACCTGAAACAAAGATGGAAATAATTGCAAAAAGCACCCAAGTGATCCATTCATAACTAGGCATCAATAATGAAATGGCTTTTTTATATGATAACGAATTATTGATAATTCCTTCATAACCATTAAATAATGATTCATCATAAACTGTGATATTATTCGATTTCATACAACAAGCAAATTCAGATGCATTAATGATATTAACTTGAGACTCGAAGCCTTCATATATCATTCCGTTTTTACATGCTTTTTTATCTTGGAAAGCCAGCTTGACCTTACAAAACGATAAATCAACTTCATATTTTTGCTCAAAAAACATAATGTTATTCACTGCCTCTGTTTTTTCTTTTCCATAGTAAAATATGAAATTATTTTTTGGATAAAAACCGGAACCTTGTGCCACTTGTGGATTTGGGACTTCATTCTTGCCTAAAAAACCATATAGTTCCTTAAACTTGTTTAAAGATATCAAACCATGATTTGGTGTCTTGACAGACACTATAACAAGGCGAGGAATTGACTGTATCATGATTTAGTGAAGAGGAACTTCATATCTATTTCTATGGTCTACAATTATGGTTTTGATAAAAAATGGGCTGTTAAGTATTTTCACTTGTTCACTTTGTAAAATGAATTCGTAGTTTTTTCTTTTTGAAGGGTCTGGTTGGATTTTCTGAAGTTTAGATGAAGAGCCCAAAAAATTGAAACTCGATTATCTCCCTCGAAACCAAGATAAAAACTGTAACAATAAAAGAAATATATTTTTTATTAATATCAACATTACATTTAAGATGAATTGGAAAAATCAATAGAAATCATCCCCATTAATTTGAATATTATAAAATTTTTTGATTTATACTCGGAAAAAATGCTCAATATTGATATTACATTAAGTTCAAAAAAAATTGATAATGATTAGGAATAATACTCTGTTAGTTATTAATTCTAAATGCCCCATTGAAGTTTATTATGAGAGAGTGTCCCTATATGGTTCCATCGTAAATATGGTTGGTTCGGAAACTGTAATGTATTTCCAGTTCGAACCATCGAGGGATAATGAGAAGTGCCAACCATAATGAATTAAATATTAATTGTTTTAAGATTTTCCCTCATGAACCAGAATGTTTTTTGTTCCTAGTTCATACCGGGGTACCCGAATTAACATTGTAAACATAGTTTTTTTATTCTCATTTCTAGCTTATTAAAAGAAAACAATGCCTATTCAATGATCATAAGTACTTGGAAAAGCCCAAATTTAATCATTAGCCAGTGTAACAAGCTCATATATAAATTATTAACGAGTTTCTATCCAAATCTTGTGTGGGAAGGTCTTAACATCTCAGAAAAGTCTCTTCAACATTAACAATATTCTTTTCATCAAATTTTTCGAATATGATTATTTATCTTTCTTTGAATGATTACACTGCTTTGTAACTCGAGGCTTTTTTGATGAAAAACCATACTATTTCAAACAGCATGCATCCAATGAATCGATGCAGAGAATGTTTGTTACTTGTATGTTCTTCAGGAAGAAAATCCCAAGTTTCTAAAGAAAGTTCTCTCAAATCTTCATTAAGAAAAGATATCGCCTGTTCAATTTTTCCAGGTAAATAAATGTATTCATTTAAGATTATCTTGGTATTTGAGCTATTGATTGGGGATTAATATCGGCAAGAGTTATTAAACTGATTCTATTCAATAATTGGAATTTTTAAAAGAGAATGCGTACTTCTAAGCACAATCCTCATTTATTATTGTTTCAAGAGTAAACCAGATCCATTTGTTAATAAAAACATATTTATGTGTCATTCATTTAATGAATACATTGTTAAACACAATAAAACTGATGGATTAATTTTCGATTTTTCGATCACCAATGGACAATTCTTTTCATTGAATCTCAGTGCTTTGAATAATATATGAATCTCTTTACGAAAGTATATAACATTTTTGTAATCCTTTCGGTATTCTAAATACAATAAACTTTTCCTTGTTGATTCTTTAATCTCTTTCACTGAATCTTTAAACAAAATATTAATTAGAATTTCACACATTTCTAAAACTCTATCACATCTTTTATCATGATTTAAACTAATGGTTTTAATGATACCTCGATATATATTAACAACTATCTCAATATCATTTATGTCTATCAAATAATCACGAAAAATATCAAGTGCTTGATTAAAAATTCGAAACATTCGTGCTGCTGGTATCAATGACTGATTGTGTTCTTTATTGATCATATAGATTTTAAACCTAAAAAATGGCATATATAAGAAACCATTCGATTCATTATTAGTTATTCCAATGACTTCGGTATATTCAGAATGATTCTTGTAAAAATTGTCAAGAAATATCGCTGTGTCTCGAGGATTAAACGATTCGAAAAGAAATTGCGATCTTCCATACAAAGATTCAACAACTGGGACATTATATTTGACTGGTATTAAATATTTCTTTGGGAAAAGGCAACATAAATATGAAATTTCACACGAACAAGAATTATTCGTGATTATGGAATTAATTAGCATATTATGAATTAAGTCATTGCATGGAATACTCTCTAGATTTAAAACTTCAACATTAAAAAATGAGTTTCGAGCTCGAATTCTCATATCTTCTTCTGGTAATGATTCTAAGATTCTATCGAGTATAAATCGAAGCAATTCTTTCTGGCCTATTTCATATTTGCCACAAACTCTAAACCTCACAAGATGTTTCAGATATTCAAAACATTCTATGATTTCTCTGATACTTTTAACTGTTAAACTGACTGGAACATCCAGTTGTGGAATATTTGCCTGAAGAGCAGTACATCTATTCTTTGTTATTTGAGAAATCAAAAGGTTCTTTCCTTCATCAGTATTAATAAGTTCTGCATATTTCCTGATATTAAAATTGAGAAATTCAATGATTTCTGGTATCAATCCTGCAATTTCCAAACGGTTTGGATGGTTTTCAGATTGCCCGTAACTTATTCCGCTTAAAATTTCTTCATACTCAGCTATCAACTTTAATAAATGTTCATCTACTGAATGATTTTGTATTCTATGAAACAATGTCATAAGAATTGGTCCTAACTCGTCATCACTGTATCTGGTTGTTAGTAAAACAAGATTGATATTTTCATTGACAGCAATAACAAATTCATTATCAAATTTCGAGAATTTTTCAACAATATCACATAAAAGCCAAACAAAATTATGTTTCCTAACAAGATCCATATATAAATTGGCAAATCATGTTTTACAAAAAATGACAAAAACATTTATCAAGGTGAGATGACAATAATGGTAACTCCATATTTATAATTGAATGATGACAATGGATCGGATGCTCTGATAAAAAACATATAAAATACATATATATACCTCAATAAAGTTTTTAAAACCATTATAATCATATGAAGTGAATGTATATACAAGCTTCATATTTGAGAAAAAACCACCCAAGCGACCCATTCATAATCAGGCATCAATAATATACCTTGAGTAAAATTACTGATAATTCCTTCATAACCAGTGATTTATGTTTCACTCAATAATGTGATATTATTCGATTTCATAGAACAAGCAAATTCAGATGCACAAATATTATTAACTTTAAACTCAAAGTTAATCTCATAAGGAGGAGGAGTAATTCTTTTTCCCAGAACTCTTTGAAAGTTAACCTCTCATTGTTAAGTGTAAAGACAGGGTATTTTTATAAGAAAAAAAATTCTCATCAATGAAGCATATTTAAGTTAATTAGACACTTTTAACCCTCAATTAATATCCCCAATTTATTCGGGGTTGGTAATGATTTCGATTATTCAGAAATTCCAAAATTTTTTGATATTTAACCCCTAAAGCATACTATATTCCTATACATAATAAGAAAGAAGTCCTGATACCACCTTACCCATTTCTTCCGTTAATCAACAAATTCCCTCCAAATTTCCCACTTTTGGTCTGACGTTTTGTAAACTAAACAAACATGAGTTCACCTGACCAAATAATCAAAATTTATCATTTTTATTAATGTCTGATAAAGAAGGTCCAGATCCAAATGCAATTAATCAGGTTAAAAAGGCTCCATACCGTTTAATTGTCGATGATGCGCAGACGAATGATAACTCGGTAATATTTTTAAACGAGGACAAAATGGAAGAACTTCAAATGTTTAGAGGAGAGACTGTTTTAATTAAGGGCAAGCGTAGGAAGGATACTGTTGCTTTAGTTGTTGGTGGTGATGATTGTGATGTTGCAAAAATACAAATGAATAAGGTTGTTAGGAAGAATCTTGGTGTTCGCCCAGGTGATGTTGTTTCAGTTCACACTTGTAATGATTGTCCATATTGCGAGAAAGTTTCAATTCTTCCTTACAAGGATACTATTACCGGTTTGAAAGGTGATTTATTTGAGACAGTTCTTCTTCCTTACTTTTCTCCTGTTTTAAGACCAGTCCGCAAGGGTGATAGTTTCACAGTCGATCAAATGGGAAGAACATTGGAGTTTAAGGTTGTTGCTGTTGAACCCGGTGAGTATGGTTTGGTTGCTCCTACAACTCAAATTTTCACAGAAGGCGATCCAATTGAGAGAGATGATGAGGACAATAAGAATGATATCGGTTATGATGATATCGGTGGTTGCAGAAAGCAATTGGGTTTGATTCGTGAAATGGTTGAGCTTCCTCTCCGCCATCCACAATTGTTCTCTAACCTTGGTATTAAGCCACCAAGAGGTATTTTGTTATACGGTCCACCAGGATGTGGTAAAACACTAATTGCTCGTGCTATTGCTAATGAAACTGGTGCTTACTTTATCCTTATTAATGGCCCAGAAATTATGTCTAAGATGGCTGGTGAATCTGAAGGTAACTTGAGGCATTTCTTCCAAGAAGCAGAAGAGCATGCACCATCAATTATTTTCATTGATGAAATTGATTCAATCGCTCCAAATCGTGATAAGACTGGTGGTGAAGTTGAGCGCCGTGTTGTTTCACAACTCTTGACTTTGATGGATGGTATTAAGAGCCGCTCAAATGTTGTTGTTATGGCTGCTACAAACAGGCCAAATACAATTGATCCTGCTCTTCGTAGATTTGGTCGTTTTGATCGTGAAATTGATATTGGTGTTCCTGATGAAGCAGGCCGTCTTGAAGTTTTAGGTATTCATACAAAGAAGATGAAGCTTGCTGATGATGTTGATCTTGAAGTAATTGCTCATGATACTCATGGTTATGTTGGTGCAGACCTTGCTTCCTTATGTACTGAAGCAGCCATGCTTTGTATTCGCGCCAAGCTTGATGTTATCGATCTTGAAGATGAGACAATTGATGTTGAAATTCTCAACTCCATGAAGGTTACAATGGATGACTTCCGAACAGCTCTTGGCAAATCTACACCATCCACAATTCGTGAAACTGTTGTTGAAGTGCCAAATATTAAGTGGGCTGATATTGGTGGTCTTGAAGATGTCAAACAAGAATTACGCGAAACCGTTCAATACCCATTACAATATCCTGATTTATTCGCCAAGTTTAAGATGGATCCATCTCGTGGTGTTCTTTTCTATGGTCCACCTGGATGTGGTAAGACACTCCTTGCTAAAGCTGTTGCCTCAGAGTGTTCTGCCAACTTTATTTCCATTAAAGGACCCGAACTTTTATCAATGTGGTTCGGTGAATCCGAATCCAATGTTCGTAACATTTTCAACAAAGCTCGTCAAGCTGCGCCATGCGTTCTATTCTTTGATGAACTTGATTCTATTGTTAAAGCTCGTGGTTCATCACCAGGAGATTCAGGCGGTGCTGATCGTGTCATCAATCAACTCCTCACAGAGCTTGATGGACTTGAATCAAAGAAAGCCGTTTTCACCATTGGTGCCACCAACAGGCCCGATATCATCGATCCCGCTATTATGCGTCCTGGTCGTCTTGATCAACTCATCTATATTCCACTCCCAGATGAACCAGCTCGTACATCAATTTTCAAGGCCAACATGAGAAAGTTAAATGTTGCTCCTGATGTCAATTTCAACGCACTTGGTCACATTACTGAAGGATTCTCTGGTGCTGATATTGCTGAAATTTGCACAAGAGCTAAGAAGATCGCCCTCAAGAGCGCTCTTCTTCCACATCAACAAATCGAACAAGCAAGAGCTGAAGCCATTGCTCGTGGTGAAGACATTGCTCAAATTCCAGAAGAAGACCCATCTCTATACATGATCAAAAAGGAGCATTTTGATGCTGCCATGACCTTTGCCCGTCGCTCAGTTTCTGATGCCGATATTGCTAGGTACCGTATGTTTGCTGAAACTATGCAGCTCTCGCGTGGTATAGTTGGAGCAGGCCGTGCTAATCAAAATCGCCCTCAGCAACCAAATTTCCAAAATAACAATGATGATGATAACCTTTTCGGACAGTAAATGTCATATGATTTCAATAAGTCTGTTTAATTTATATGTCTCAGGTGAAAATTCGTGATCATGTTGGTCTTCTCCAAAAGGGATTTGAAGAGCTATTAAACTTGATGTACGAGTCAATTGATGCGATACAAAAAAGCGGCGGCACATCTTTAGGAAACGAACCAAAACTCAAGTCTTTTGACGAAATTCCTCAAATGGCTGAAGAAATAGTTAAAAAAGTGAAAGTAATTGATCTCTTGATTGATGAAGCGAGTGAACAAACATGTATTGGAAAGGATACATCAGAGATTATTCAATCATTAACAGAAAAATCAGAGGATTATGAGAATGAAGTTCGTACTTTAAGTGAGTATAATGAGAAAGCTGAGTTATGGCTGGGAAGGATTCATGAAATGCTGAATGTAATTGCAAGAAATACTCCATGGATGCAACAAACAGATGAATAAATGCTCTTTATTATTACAAAGTATGAATAATCGGATTTTAATATACATTTCTGGTGGCTATTGACCAATAATAGCACAGAATTCTTCAAAATCGATTGTATCATCATGGTTAGAATCGAGGGCTTCAATTGTAGCCCAAGCATCAGGCAAACTGACCTCAATGCCCATCAGTTGTCCTAGCTGCTTAACTTCGTTCACATCAAGAACTCCATTCGCATCTGAATCAACATAATCAAATATCTTTCTAAGAATCTGTTTTTCAGATAATCCTTCCATATCCGAGCAAAATTCGAGATATTCTTCAAACTGAATCTTCGAATCGTGGTTTTTATCGTATTTCTCAAATAATAAAATCACCATAAGCCGCTCAATATCTTCTGCTTGATCAGTTAACACTTGTGCAACAACTTCGCGGCATAGACCACCAGAATTTTCGACATCTAGTTCACGGAATACGCGTTTAAGCTTATCAAGCTTGGCTGGGGGAAGTGTCATGAAAAGTGCCACTTTTTCTGAAACAAAACGGATAATTAAAAACGGAATCGCTTCTCAATTCGGGAGGGTTTTGTGATACATGATTTGGATTTCATAGGGCTGACGGAAGAAAAAGACCTCTGATTTGTTATAGGCGGGAACTCAAAACTTGAGGATTCAGTTTGAATAGTCCTTGATAGTTCATTGATTTTTGGCTTTAGTTGAGATAAATGCAGCAGTATGTTATCAATTCTTGCATTATATTTTGATATTGTTGAGTTGATTTTTCTATCATAGTTTTGAAGGATACATGAGATGTGCTGTTTGTGGTCTGCAATTATTTGCTGTTTCATGATGTCTCTAGCTCTAAGGAATTTTTTCTTGGCTTTTTCCTGTTCCTGTGGCTCCATTTTCTCGATCATTGATTGAATCCCTGCTGCTTCTTCGAATCTTTTCGATTTTACCATGTTTTCGAGTATTGTTTTAAGGTTTAGGTATCTTGAAGAGTTTTTGATATATGTTGAAGGTACCTCGCCGTTTGTTTCCTCATCAAATTTGATCATCTCGGCTTGATGACTGGATTCCATTGATTCTATTGCTGATTCCAGCTGCATTTTGATATTTTTTATTTCCTCATCTCTTTGGGATTCAATTTGCATGATTTTCTTTTCATCCATCAGCTTTTCACTATTGCATTGGTTCCAAATCTCCATTTTGCCTTTCAAACTTTTGTGAACATCCAAAAATCGATTCAAAAGATGAAATAAATCTTCATAATCCTGAGCTTGAACAAACTTCTCTTCAGTAACCATCATATTTTTCTTTGAAACGCAATGATCAATTAATCTAGGCAAATAATACACATGCTGAATAGGATAAACTTTTCTGCGGCCCAAATCATCCAATAAAACATCAAAAAAGCCCTTTAAATCGTCATTAGACCGATTTGTATTTGGCTCACAGTAAAACGACGCTATTTGTTCCGTAGATGGTTTAGTTAAAATTGTAATGCTGTTTTCTTTGTTCGGGGACGACATATTCGATTTTTTCTTCCTTTCAGGTGATACTTTCGACATATTAAAAACCCGTTATTTTGTTTTCCTGCTAAACCATGTTTTTCGCTCGATTCCAGCACAATTGGACAATAAAACAACATATTTCTGATATTTTGTCACCTTTCATTTTCATGTTTTTCCGTAATATGAATGCTACATGGCCCAAAGCGGGTCAGTACTTCAGTAAAAAGAGCGGGATTGACCGTTTCTTGCGTTTATTTGAATCCTCGAAATCAGATGATGCCCGATTGATTGCTTGGCTGTTGTCATTTGGCGTTATTTCATATTCTGATGTTACCGTGTATCATTCGTTCAAAAGAGTTAGGAACATGTATGCAGAAGAATCTAATAGCCTATTTTCTGATGATATTGATCCGTTTTCTGTTTTGAGCAGAGAGGAAGGGAGGACTGCAAGTGTTGATATTGAAAGAACAATACTTTTCCTAAAAAGGATCACCTCTGATCTTGGATTAACCGAAGAAAGATATACCGAGCTTTTTGGTATTGCTGCAAGAGTTATTTCATTCAATTCGAAAAAAAAGGGTATTGGATATGTGCAAGGATATGATAGGTTTCTCTTTTTGTCAATGAATTTGGTGATTAGGTATTGCAAATCCAACGGATTTGATTATGAGTTTGTTGAATCATTGACATCATCACTTTATAATAATTTTGTTATTCTCTCTCTTCATATTATTAATTTAGATAAAAAAGAAAAAGAAATTGAAAAGAGTTTTACAAAAATTGACCGTCTTATTAAAGAAACAAAGCCCGAAATGTATCAAAAGCTCTCCGATATACAATTTCTATCATTGAACTTCGCACTTCCTTGGAAAATTGTTTTCTTTGCAGATATCCATAATCCAAGCGATTTATATTTGATGTGGGATCAAATTATCTACTATAGGAATAATCTCAATGAATATGTCAATAGTTTATGCATTTCACACATACTGCAGGTACCAATTCATGAAGAGTATTCTGAAATGGTAAATTGCATCCAGCATTTTTCTGAATGGAGAATTCATAGTCTTTTAACAGAAGCAGATAAAATATACGCAAATGTGATAGCAAAGAACACCAAATATATGTCCATTTTCATTGGTACATCATCATTTGTTGCCATCGGTGCCGCAATATACAGTATGTGGTCGAAATGAGATTTGAGTAAACATAACCCTCAGATTCTATTGTGACAATATGTCAATGAGATTTTTATGAGATAGTGTCATCAAAAGAATCATTTTAGCTTTAACATTTAGTTATCAGAATTCTCTTACTTTGCAATTTTTCAATGAGATATCTTACTATTTGATGATTGACATTTTTAATTGCATAATGAAGGGGGGTTTGGCCATAATTGACTATTATATATATAAGTCCTTAATATTAATATCTGCATTTTGATTGACTAAATACTCAACTATAGGAAAATGTCCTTTTTGTGCTGCATGATGAAGAGGTGTTAAATGATCTTTGTTCTGAATATTTGGATTTGCTCCAAGAAAAACCAGTTGTTTTACAAGACTAATATGTCCATTTTCAGCAGCTAGATGAAGTGGAGTATTGCTCATGTTCTTGTTTAAAAAACCAGATAATCCATTATTGAGTAATAATTCCACAATATCACAATGGCCTTGCATTGCTGCATAATGAAGAGGAGTCATTTCAATAGTGGTCTTTTAATGATGAGATCTTTTACAATAATTTGGGCATTATTCTCAATCAAGAAAATCACAACATTGATATGACCATTTTTTGCCGCCAAATGAAGAGGGGTACAATCAATAATAAATGACATAAACAATTATTCTTTGCATTTATAAGGGCTCTATTGATTACTAAATATTTAACAGATTGAAATTGACCATTGCTGGCGGCCAAATGAAGAGGGGTATCTCCATTGTGACATTTTGGGCTTTTCCTTGATCTCCTTTGAAGTAATTGAATAATAATATCGCTACTCTTAGTCATTGAAGCATAATGAATGGGAGTTAAGCCATTTTTCCAATTCAATCAATTATATCTTCAACATTTGTCCTAGCTAAATTCTTAATTAGTAATTTCACCATTTCAGAATCACCATTTTGACATGCAAAATGAAGAGCTGTGAAACCGGAAATGCTAATCAAAAACACTGATTCTTAAGATTAATCCTAGCCCTGTTCTTAATCAAATAGTTGACTATTGTTAAATGTCCCCTTTTGGCAGCTAAATGGAGGGCGCTATCTTTCCCACTACTTTTTTCATTTATACTTGCTCCCTCATTAACCAAAAAACCAACAATATTTAAATGGCCATTCATAGAGGCATGGTGAAGAGGAGTCCTTCCATATTCCAATTATTAAAAATGGAATCATGGGCATTGATATTTGCCAAATTAGTAATGAGAGATTTCACAATCTCTAAATGATTATCCCTCGCTGCAATATGAAGCGGTGTGCATCCATAAGTGTTTCCCTCGTTTAAGTTGACCTGTTGTTCAATAAAATATTTGACAATATTAGTATGGTTAAAAAGGACTGCTATATGAAGAGGAGTATTGCCCTTGGAATCTAAATCAAGAGAACCAGGTACATTTTTCACAAAAAACTGAACGACATCAATATGGCCATTCACAACTGCAATATGAAGTGGTGTATATCCATTAATATTTCTTAAACGATTTTGATTCCCATTTAGAATAAGATACTTTACAACACAAATAGTTCCCTTCATGGCAGCATAATGAAGAGGGGTATTATTTTTTGAATCTTTTTCATTTATCTGATAACCATTTTGAATGAGAAACTGTACAACATTAATGTGGCCCTTTGATGCAGCATAATGAAGAGCAGTCAGATTTTGTGAATCTTTTTGATTAATCCGACTACCCTTCTGATGTAGATACTGCACAACATTAAGATGGCCATCTAATGCTGCCAAATGAAGAGCAGTACAATTTGTAGAATCTTTCTGATTAATCCTACAACCCTTCTGATGTAGATACTGTACAACATTAATGTGGCCATTTGACGCTGCCAAAAGAAGAGCAGTATTCTGGTCTGAGTTTTGTTCACTAATCTCAGATCCATTGTCAACAAACAACTGTACAACATTGATGTGGCCATTTAATGCTGCTAAATGAAGAGCAGTATTATTATTGTTATTTCTCAAATTGATTGAGGATCGTTTTTTAATAAGTATTTGAACAACCCCAAAGTGACCATTTGATGCTGCCAAATGAAGAGCAGTATTCTGGTCTGAGTTTTGTTCACTAATCTCAGATCCATTGTCAACAAGCAACTGTACAACATTGGTGTGGCCATTTAATGCTGCTAAATGAAGAGCAGTATTATTATTGTTATTTCTCACATTGATTGAGGATCGTTCTTTAATAAGTATTTGAACAACCCCAAAGTTACCATTTGACGCTGACAAAAGAAGAGCAGTATTCTGGTCAGAGTTTTTCTTATTAATTTCAGATCCATTGTCAACAAGCAACTGTACAACATTGGTGTGGCCATTTGAAGCTGCTAAATGAAGAGCAGTATTCTGGTCAGAGTTTTGCTTATTAATTTCAGATCCATTATCAACAAGAAATCTTACAACATTAGTGTGACCATTTAATGCAGCGTAATGAAGGGGTGTTGATGAATATTATGGTTAATAAATTTCGAATCCATTTCGTTGATATTGCAGCCTTTCTGACAATAATGAATCACAATGTTTAAAGTGCCATTTTTAGCAGCAAAATGAAGAGGTGAATTCGAAACAATTTATATTATAAACCTAGAGATTTCTCGAATAAACCTATTTCTTTTTTTATAAGATATTTAGAGATTTTGTAGTAATTCTTTTTTATTGCATATTCATAAGGGGTGAATTCAATTTACAACAAAAAACCCATTTATCTTTGATACTATAGTTTGCACAGCTTTTGATCAAATACTTAACAATGAGGTATTGTTTTTTAATTGTAGCCGAATGAAGAGGTGTATATCCATATATCATAATAATTAATTTTTATTTTTAAAATTAATATCGCATCCTCGTTTTATTAGATAGATAACAACATCAAGATGACCACTCCCCGCTGCCAAATGTAGAGGGGTATCTCCAAAAAATTCCAACAAACACTATCTGTAATAGAATGAATATTAGCTCCTCTTTGAATTAATAATTCAACAATATGATGATGATTATGTAAAGATGCAAAATGAATGGGTGAATATTTATTTTGTTTTAAATGTCATTACTATTTAAAGCATTAACATTAGCCCCATTTGAGATAAGTAGCTCAACAATCATTAAATGTCCATATTTAGTTGCAATATGAAGAGGAGTATTCTTCAAAGCACTTGTTTCACAGTTAATATTGCACCTATTCTCGATAAAAAACTGAGAAAACATAATATTGCAGAATTCAGATGCATTTAATAGGTGGAACGTGAAAATGGAATCAATACCATTGCAAAGATGATATAATTCGGTATTTCCACTACAAACTACCAGTGCTCCGATTCCATTATCAATTTTGTAATCATTGAACAATAAAAATTTGAAACACTGAACTGAACCAAAAAAAACACATACGGATAAAATATCCAGAGTTCTTGGCTTAAAGCTCCATTCAAAAGGACTCCAATATACTTCTTCTTTTTGATAAGGTATCAAATTTCTAAAAGTTTGAATATCATCATACTTAAGGCAATACTCGATGCTTGATGGAACAAAGCCAAATTGTTTCATTTGGTCAATTTTTTCTTCATTATGGAAAAATGACACACTATATTCATTTGGAACTATCTTTCCCTTAATAAATTGGTCGAAATTCTTAATCTCTTTCCGAAAATAATAACTCAAAATGAAGGAATCTTGCTTTTTTAAATACTTCTCAATATCTTCAAACGTGTAGATACCGAGATAATATAATCTAAATATCAAAACAGGACATTCTCTAATTGCTCTTGTCAATAAGAGTTTGCAAAACTCCAGATTCTTGCAATACTCCACACAAAAGCCCACAATTTTATCAAGTAACAGTGGACGAAGAGCTGGGAAAGCAACTATTCTATCAACCCAGAAATCAACATCAAAAATATTAAAATTCACAATTTCACAATCTCCATAAAGAGATTTTTCAAACACATATAACTCCATTGAGAAATTGGTGGAATTTTTGTTTCTTGGTTTTTAACGATAAATAATCGTATACAACGATTATTGGGTTAAAATATGGAGTTCTCTTGTCGTCCAGTTGGGTTTATTAACTCCCCATTCAGAACATTAGAAGAAACTCCAAATAATGGAAGAGAGAAAAATACACCCGGGACAATAGAAATTTTACCTGAATTCTCGGATTGTTTGCTCGGATTGGAAAAACACAAGTATATAATGGTTTTATCATGGTTTCATTTATCTGATCGAACAATACAAAAAGTAACTCCGAAAATGTATATACATGAAGGAGAAAGAGGTGTTTTCTCGACTCGTTCTCCTGTAAGGCCGAATCCTATAGCGTTGACCCTTCTCGAGCTTGAAAAAATTGAAGGTTTGACTCTATATGTCAAAGGATTAGATATGATAGATAAAACACCGATTCTGGATATCAAAAAATATGATTCATGCTTGGATGCACCATGAAACTCAGGATAATAAATTATTTTTTTTGATTCTGTTTGTAATGTTGAATATCTGTCGGATCTAAAGATCTTTCAGCAGTCTTCATGCAATAGTGAAGATGATAATTACGTTCTTCGTGGATTTTTTCAATAAGTTTCTTTGTTTCTGACTTTAAATGCTTGTTTTCACCCCATGCAGTATTATATCTTAGAGTATTATCCGTTGTTCCTTGCTCATCATAAAAAAGTACACTCTTCAATACTGGAATTTGCTTTTTCGCAGATTCAGCAAGCTTAGATTTCCCAATCATCAAATTTATTTTCCTTTGTTCTTCATTTGATCGAGATATGTCGTATTTAGCTCCTTCAATCTGATGCAATAAAGATTGTTTTTTCTCTTCAAGATTTTTAAGCTCTTCATGCAATTTTAGTATTCTAACTTTGCATGATATGCTCTGTTCGTTTGCATCTTTTGCCAATTCACCAAACACATCATCTGTGCATAAATCAGGAAACAATTTGAGTTCATTTATAATGCTTTCCAGAATCCTTCTGTGATTTTCGCTTTCTTTCGCGATTTTCTCAAGTGTTTGAATCTGATTTGGTTTAAACGCTTCAATCCAATCTTGAACAATCGCCTCTTTATCTTTTCTTGATGACGTTAAAACAGTTTCTAATTCATTAATGTTCAATTCAACAGTTTTAAAGTTTAATGCGTTGATAATTCCTTTTCGAGGTGTTAATGGCGCATTAGTTTTAACACTTTTACCATCTAACTCTACTGGAGCTCTGTTTTTATTCCGAATGGGCTTATTTAAATCGCTAAAAAGATCATTAGCATTCCTTTTATGTTTCATTAATAAAAATAACAATTTTTAATCTTTGCTCATCGCTCGGATCAGAGGACTTTTCTTGGTTCCCATTGATGTATATGGACGAGTAATAGTAGAGCTCTTTTTCATAATGGAAATCGAAGGATCATTCCCAAATCTAGAATTCACCATTCCTTCTTGGGATATTAATAAATCACGATATTCCAGAAGCTCTCTTCCTATTATCGATATATACTGAGTTTTTTGTGCCAAAATACTTTCCAGATGATACATTAAGGATTCTTCTTCTTTTCTCATTGGTCTATTGAACAACTTTTCTTGCAATAGCTTATTTCTATTCACCTTTTCGGAAACCAGGAAATCAACACTTTGTTTGAATTCTTCAAGAGAAGTCTTCAAGCTTTCAATCTCCCTTAAAGCATTAAGTTTGAGAGATATTTCTTTTTGCTGATAATCTTTCATAATTTGTTCTTTGTTTTGCTCAAAATCTATTTGTATGTTTTCTTTCAATAATGTCATATATGATGCTTCATTAATAAGAGAACTAGCTTCATTGGTGTTATTATTTTTCTGCAAATTAACCCGATTTTCACATCGTGATGCAAATTCTGCTTCTCTTTCTTCATACGCCTGCTGTCTGGATTTCCGAGACCCTCGTTCAATATCAATCTGTTCATGGATTTGGGACAATTCCAAATCATTTATTTCTCTTTCTTTATCTTTGTTCTCATTTATTTTCTGTTTTAAAACTTCAAGTTCTTTGAGTAATTGATTCTTTGCTTCGTTATATTCATTTTCTTTTTCCCTAATAAGTAATGATGATTCTTTTCTCAATTCATTCAACTCTGAGACGATTTTTGCAATATCAGAGTCACTTTCCAAAACAAAACTTTCATTAATCGTCGTATTGTGAACAGTTTCATCAAGTGTCTTTTGAAGATCAAAAATTCGGCAATCCAATTCATCTATGGATTGTTTATACATAGAGATAATATTTGATCTGACATCTTTAAAGTTCATCTTTTGAGATTTAATTTTTTTAGTTTTCATATTATGCATTTTCTCAAATTGAGAGTATTGGGTTTGAAATGTATCAAATATAGTTTTTTTCTCATTTTCAATCTTTTGTGGTAATTCTCTCAGCTTATTCTTAAGCTCTTTTTCAACATTGATAAATTTTTGGTCATTGTTTTGGGTAATTATCGAAACTAAATTGTATTCTCTCTCCATCTGAAGCAATTTATTCTGCATTTCAACATTAATTGACATAATGTCACTCCTTGTATCCCAATCACTCATAATTCCACTCAACGCCTCATCAATTTTTGCAATTCCTCTCTGTTCTAATTGTTTTTCAATTCCTTCATGGTATTGTGATCTTTCCTTAATTTTTTCATTGCAATCACCAATAAAAGATGAGTACTGGATTTCATTTGTGCTCATATTTGTGGAATTTGCTAAATCATAACCATTCTGTAATTTCTGTACCAAATCATTGTTTTTTGAATTCGAATTTTCAAGATTGACCAAATAGCGACTATTATTTGTTTCATTAATTGCAGTTAGTTGCTTTTTCTCTATTGATTTTTGAAAACAAATTTCTGCAAGTTCATTTGATTGTTTTATACTTTCCATCGCCAATTTCATTCTTTTGGTATGATTATCAATATTAAATAGCACTAAATCTTGATGCTGATCTGATTCAATTCTTAAAGATTGATGATTCTTTTCCTTTAAAGTTATATGATCATTTTTTAATCCTTCAATTTCATACTGGTAGTTTTCTTTCAATTGAATAATATACTCTTTAAGTGATTCTATTCTTTCATTTATCTGACGAGAAATTCTTTCATTAAGAAGTGATAAATCTTCAAATTCCGATTCAATTTCAGATTTTGTCTGTTCATAGCTTTTAAGATTCAATTGCAATATACTTTTTGATTTCAATGATTCTTCCTTAATTTTTTCCCTATTTTTGTTCTTCAGTTCTTTAAGTCCACTATTCGCCTCATTTAATAATTCGCAATACTGAGAATTAACTATTTTCTTCTTTTCTTCTATATCATGATTTTGTGAGTTATGGGTTTCATCTTGGTCTGTTTCAATTTTTTTTAAAGAATGGATCTCTTTCGAATTGGTGTCTCTAGAATTGGATAATTCATTAATCTTTTGGGTCATTTTAATCCGATATGATCTGATTATATTATTGAAATCATCATAAAATCTTCTAAGAGATTCTTTCATGGATTTCAGTTCCAGAGAATTAGATTGTAACGATTCTTTGGTTTTTAAAACAACTTCTTCGGGAATAAGGGGTTTTTCTCCTTGAACCTGGCTTTTAATTTGATTCAATTGTTCTTTGTATCCCTCTTCTATTCCTGATATCTGTGAAGTAGATCTGGTTTTATAGTCACTAATTTTTTTTGAAGAAGACTCATCATGTAAGGAAATTGACTTTTTGAATTCAAGTTTAATTTTGTTGATATTAGACACTAAATCAGTGCCGGCATTGGGAAAAATGGTATTAACACTATTAATTCCTGTTGATAATAAAGCCATCACTTCTCTAATTCCATTGAGAATTTTATTTAAAATATCTTGATATTTTGTGTTTTCGACATCTATTTTTTTATGAAAATCTATAAGAGAAGACTTATGAACCATTGATAAATTCCTATGTTTCTCTTGAAACATAGAATCAACACTTTTTTGAATTTTATCAGATCCATTTATCATAGAATCCTTTAAAGCGCTAATTTTTATTGAATAATCCTGAACACATTTATTGATCCCAATTTTGTATCTATTCTCTAAGAAAATAATATGATTCTCTCTTTCGTTTAAGTGGAACAGTAAATACTCAATGACTTTATTAAGTTGGGCAACTTTTTTAGACACATTAAAGTGAGAAATCTCATCCATTTTTTAAACGTATGAGATTTTCAACACATTCTTCATTAAACACATGGTATTAATGGAATAAAACCTGAAAGTTTCTTGTTAACGATCATTTCCGTTTGAGCTATTATGAAGCCACTGACCCATGAAGAATCATATGAAAGGATTAATCGAGCAAAATCGACTATGATAAGCGTTTTAGATTTAACCATTCGGAAAATGGAGCTTTTTTGTACCAATTTATTGGATTTGATCAAAGATTTTCAAAAAATTCAAACTGCCCTTCCTGAAACCATTGAAAAGAAGAAAATATTTGGTTTTAGATCAAAACCAAAGGAACAACCACAGATTGAGAGTGTTGGTCCACAATTCACAGATTTATGGACAGTTTTTGCTTCACAGTATTCTTATGGCCAACCCGGGCTCCCTGAATTTGCAACATATATGAGAGATAAATTTTTAACAAAACTGAAAGAAATCAGAAACGAATACTCTACCCGAATTTCATGCATTGAAAGTATTGTAAAAACACCTTATACAGACATGAAGAATGCTGAAAAAAACTATAAACAATCATATTCAGCCTACGAAATTCATTGTCAGACTCTTAACGATTTGTTTTTGAGGAATGAAACTGAAAATTCTTCGAACTTACCAGCTGAGATACAACAAAAAATACGGAGTTCATTTAACACGGCTAAGTCTCAGTTTTCTGCTATTCAAGATAATGCGGTGTTATCTCTTGAATATTTCAATCGGGCTAGATATGATTATCATATTGCCATGGAAAAGTCCTTTGAAGTATTTGAAGACACTGAGATTAAGAGAGAAAATGATATTCAATCACTTTTTACAGAATTTTTTGACGCTATCAAAGGATTATCTGATTCTTTTTATCATGCATCCACTGTACTTGAAGAAGCTTTTTCAAATGATCAGCAACAAGAAGAAGATCTCTCAAAGTTTTCTTGTGAGTTTGATCCTAATCAAGCTTCATTACTCAATTCTTTTGCAATATCTCTTCCTTTTGATATAACCCAAGATATTGATCCTCATCAAATTTTCCAAATTGAACTTTCTCAGGACTCATCAAGGAAGTTACTTAAGCTTAAGAATGATATAATAATTAATAATGTGAACCTTAGAAGTGGAGAAGTTGTTCTTCAAACCAATTCTAGTCAAGGAGTCATACATTGTTTGACTGCCCTTGGAAATAAAATTGACCTAACATCGGACATCGTTGAACCATATGAGTAAATAATCATGTATTCATAAAAACAAATATTTATTTTCCAACATTTTCATTCAACTGAGCTTCTCTCTCCATTTCCTCCTCTGCTTTCTTGGCATCATTAAAAACAGGATGCTGAAGAATTTCAGAAAAGGTCAACCGTTTGAGAGGATCCTTAACTAAGATTCTACTTAATAAATCCACTAATTGAGGATCAGCATTTTCAGGGAATGTAAGTTCTTGTGTTTCTAATTGTTGAGTCACTACAAGCATTGTGTTGGCAACTGACTGCGTTTGACAGGCATCTAGCTCAAATGGCAATTTCTTAAAAACAGCCGAATAAAGAGACACTCCATATGACCAAACATCAGCAGGTTTTGGCAAAAAAGCATCTCCACTACATTCTTCTGGAGACATAAATGCTGGGGATCCTTTTGTGTCATCAAGGTATTGATTCGGGCCGGACAACACGGTTGAAACTGAGAAGTCAGAAACAGCATAGTATTCTTCAGTGTATGCCAATAAATTCTCAGGCTTAATGTCCCTGTGTACAGTATTTATGCCATGCAAAAACTCAAAAGCCATTGCAGCCTGATAAAAACATCGCAAAATATTCTCATGGGTAATGTGGCCTTTATCAATCAATGATTGAACATTTCCCAAAGATGCATATGTAGTAATAATAATAATAGAATTTGTTTCATCATCTTCCATGGCTTCAATGATTCCCATTATGTATGGATGATCTAAATTAAGCATCAATTCGATTTCACGATTTACAGCCTCCAATGGAGATTCTTCAGATCTAAGAGTTGGCTTCATTAATTGTTGTTTGTTATATACTTTTGCTGCAAATTGTTCTTTGTCGATATTTTCAACTAAATATACTTTAGTTGTAGCCCCCTTACCTAATTCACCAATAAAAGAATACCCACCAATTGCTGGCATCGCATTATTCCTTAAAAATGCATCAAATGAAACATAGGAGGTGATAGTCTTAGCAGGAACAGGTTCTATAACAGGAGCAGCAGATACTTTCAAGCTCCCTTTGGAACAACAATTACCCATTTATTCTGATGATAACGGGAATAACCGAAAAATTGAATGAAACCAGAATAATTCAATTTTGATGTACGTTACATAATGGTTGAAATTTCGAGACCTTTTTGATAGAAAACTATTATTTTGTTCTGAGGAAAAGAACCAGGTGAAATTTGCCTGTAAGAGAATTCTAATAACATATAATAATTCTCATTTGGCCAATATGATCATGAATAGCGAAGGGAATAAAAGATGATGAAAATTTATTGATCAACATTTTGATGTATCAAGCACCAGATGATCCTCAATATGTTCTTATGGACAAAAAGGGAATGATATTCAGGGTTCATTCTAAGTCACTAAATGGAGTAAACCCAAATAATGATGGAATATATAAGTTTTCTTGCGATATTCCATTTTCACCTGAGTCAGCTGGAGCTGTAATTGGCAGAGGGAACTACCATGTTAAAAACTGGCAAGAAAAATTTAAGGTCTCGATTACTATACCAGAAAATCAGTTTCTATTCAAAGTTTATTCTAATAATCAGGAATCTCTTGAAATTGCCAAATCTGCTATTTTAGATCATATTAATTCAAAATCCTCTAAGCAAAGATATTCTCATTTCATTGGAATCCCGTGTATCGATGGAGTTTTTCAGAATGGTGTTAAAGAGTACCTGAAAGACTTGAGTTCCAAAACAAAAGTTATTCATTCGGCATATTCTAACATTAAGAAGATGCATTTGACCCTAATTCTAATGACCTTGAAGAACCAAGAGGAGATTGGAATCGCAAGACGGATTATTGACGAAATTGTAAGTACATATAACTGGAAATGCGATAACCAATTGGAGTTTAGTGGTATTAATACATTTACTAAGCGAAATGAGACTTCCATTTTTTATGCACAACCAAGAGGAAACGACATCCTCAGCTCGATCGTTGAAATTCAGGGCCTGTTGGCAGCAGAGCTGTCAAAAGCAGGAATATCTAACATTAGCGTCAATGATAAGCTGCATATAACAATCCTCAGACCAGAATTCATATCGAAGGATTACTGGGGTACAGAATCAATGATTGGCCATGCATTCAACTACCAGCTACCCGCTGCAACAATAGACTCTGTGGCATTATGCGTTATGGGTTCAGCAAAAGAAGGTTTCTATGATATAGTGTTTTCTAAACAATTATACCAGGCAAGCCCAGGTGTAATTGATGAGTGAATGGAAACGGTAACCATTTTTACATCGTAAAACAAACAATTTTCAATTTACTGAACGATGCAGCCCAAACAAAATCTCCTCCAATTCAAAATTGAATTTCCAGAAGCGGTTTTGGTCCTGGATTTGATCACCACATGACGGTTTATCTCACAAAAACACTTTCCGGCCAGTTCACTAAATGTTGGCATCTGGATATAGGGTTGAATCTCCCAATCTTCGTATTCAAGACGATGTAATGTTTTCCAAATACGAGTATCATACATCAACTGTTGAAACCACTTCTGAAGGAAAATGCTTTGTCAAGCCCTCAGTAAAATCTTTTGAGTTTAAAACCGAACTCAAGACACCAAAAACCGGTGTCATGATTGTTGGTTTAGGAGGCAATAATGGTACAACAGTTACTTGCGGAGTTCTTGCTAACAAGCAAAAGCTTTCATGGTTAACCCGCACTGGTAAAGTTAGTGCCAACTATTATGGTTCTCTTACTCAATGTGCCACATCCTGGCTTGGTGAAGATCAGAATGGTAAGCAAGTTGTTGTTCCTCTCAATAAATTAATCCCAATGGTTGATCCTAATGACCTTGTTATTGGGGGTTGGGATATTAGTTCTGCTAACATGTGGGAGGCATCACTTCGCGCTTGCGTTATGGAACCAGACCTTTTGAGGCAAATCGAAGGAGAATTGAAAGAAATGAAACCTTTACCTTCCGTTTTCGATATTTCTTTCGTTGCTCCAAATCAACTTGAGAGAGCCGACAACGTTCTCAAGGGCAACAAGCAAGCTCAACTTGATCAAGTTCGCCAACAAATTCGTGATTTCAAGGCTCAAAACAAGCTCGACAAGGTTATCATTTTGTGGTCCGCTAACACTGAGAGATATTGTGATATCAAGCCCGGCGTTCATGATACCCCAGAAAACCTTTTGAACGGTATTAAGAATGATGATCCCGAGATTTCACCATCAACAATATATTGTGTTGCTTCTATTCTTGAACACGTTCCATATATCAATGGTAGCCCACAGAACACATTTGTTCCTGCAGTTATTGCTTTATCTGAAAGAGAGAACGTTCCAATTGCTGGAGATGATTTCAAGACTGGACAAACAAAGTTCAAGTCTGTTGTTTCCGATTTCCTTATTAGCTCTGGCCTTAAACTCACTGCTATCGCTTCATACAATCATCTTGGTAACAATGATGGACTTAACTTAGACTTTGAAAAGTGCTTCAGATCCAAACAGATTTCCAAATCATCTGTTATTGATGATATGATTGAAGGTAATCCAATTTTATATCCAAATGGAGAACATCCAGACCATGTTGTTGTCATTAAGTACATCAAATCCGTTGGTGACTCAAAGCGTGCTTTGGACGAGTATGATAGCGATATCTTCTGCAATGGTAAAAACATTATCTCTGTTCACAACACATGTGAAGATTCTCTCTTGGCTGCTCCTTTAATGTTAGACCTCGTTATTCTTATGGAACTTTTCACAAGAATTCAGCTTAAGGATGAGACAATGAAAGAGTTTTCTGGAATGCACACTGTTATGTCTGTTCTTTCATTCCTATTGAAGGCTCCCCGCGTTCCACCACACACTCCAGTTATCAACTCTCTCTTCCAACAAAGAGCTTGCATTGAGAACATTATCCGCGCTTGTAATGGCTTGCAACCACTTAACCATATGCACCTTGAGTGGAAGCTTCCTCAACAGTAAAAACGCCATAATGCTTATCGTTTGTCAAAAGTGAAGCGTCCGTTTATAATTGCTTCCGTTTATTAAATGTCCTTCAACATTGTACAGAGAGTCTTTCAAGAAGTTAGAGAGAAAATATCCCCTCCTATACAAGCACAAACACCATCTATCAAGAAGGCAATTGATATTCGCCAGAATGAAAATGAAACACCATCTAACATGAACAAATCATCTTCAAATCTATTGGGAACACCAAGTAAAACTTCCAATAACTTATCAGTTATGAAATCTCAGCCTATTAGAGTTCCAAAAACACCACAGCCAAGTCGAAAGATTGAGACAGTCACACCAAAAACACCATCAGACTCTGAAACTGAGATTAAAGTGTTTCTTAGAGTAAGACCATTATCAGATAATGAAGAACATGCTGATTTTGATTTGAATGGATCTGTTGTTACAGCAAGACCAACACAAAAATCTGCTAACCATTATTCTGAAAGGACTTTCACATTCACTGATGTTTTTAACGAAGAAGCAGATCAAAAAGAGGTATTTGGCAAAGTAGCAATGCCTTTGTTGAGAAGGGTAATGCATGGTTTCGATGGTCTATTATTTGCATATGGAGCAACAAGTGCTGGTAAAACATTCACAATTCGTGGAACAAAGGATAGTCCAGGATTATTACCGAAAATGATTCAGACTCTTTTACTTACTCCTCCAGCAAGTGGATATGAGAGAGGACTGTTTGTTTCATGCGTTGAAGTATATAATGAAAGAATACATGATTTGCTTGGTGATGCAAAAACTCCAATGAGATTAGGAAAGGATGGATTTGGTTTTACTGTTGTTAAGGGTGTCAGAGAAATTGAGATTAGAGAGCTGAGAGATCTTGATCAGATATTAGTAAGTATTGATTCATCAAAGAAAATGAGCTCTACTACATATAATCTTAATAGCTCTCGTTCTCATTGCATTTTCTTACTGAAGCTTATTACAATCCCACTTGACCAAAAAACAGGAAAGAGAACAACAGATTTATCTCAAATTAAATGTTCTCGACTTTCTATTGTCGACCTTGCAGGATCTGAAAGAGTTAATCCAACAGAAACCAATAATAAAATGGTTGCTGAAGCATGTAACATTAATAAATCAATGTTAGTACTTGGTCGTTGCATTAGAGAAATCAGAAAAGCCCAACATGGCAACAGTGCACAAATTCCATTCAGAGAGTCAAAATTAACCGAATTATTCAGAGATTTCTTTGACCCTTGCGGAAGAAAAACATCATGTTCAGTAATTGTAAATATATCTCCAAGTACCTCTCAATTTGATGATACACTCTTTTCCCTTCAGTTTGCAGCCGAAGCAGTTGAGTGTAATGTGAGAGATCATCAAGAAATAGAGTATGATGAAGATGATAATTTTGCCATAAAAACCATTGATTTCAATGATGAAGAACCTCAACAAAGCAATGCTGACTCGTTAGTAGCTCTTGAGGCCAAAATTCGTCACGAAGTTCTGGGCGAAATGAACGAAAGAATCAAGAAAATACTTTCAGATTACAACACACAGATGGACCAAATTAGAACCCAATCTGTGCAGCCATACACATCGAAACTACAACAAGCTCTTGCCCAAAGACTCCAAAACGATACAAAACAGAGAGAATTAGAAGAAATTAAAAGAGAAAGAAACAGGGAAAAACAAAGAATAGCAGAGCTTGAAAATCAGATTGTTGAGTTAAAAACAGAACTGGAAAAGGCAAAAAATGAATTGAAAGGAGCCCAAGAAAAAAACACAGGAATGGAAAGTGCAATTGCGAGAATGATTGAAGGAACAAAAAGAATCCATCAAAGGCAAATAGAACTACAGACCGAGTTTGAGACAAAAAAGCAAGAACTCACCACCTACTATGAAAACAGGATCAAAACCCTAGAAAAACAGCTTATTAAAAATATTTAGATAACGGTTTTTACTCAGAAAAAAAAACGGTTATTAAACCGTTATTTATTGAGATGCACGAAGTTGATATAAGTTACCACTATAAGAAGCCGCGAAGCCAATTTGGCCGATATATTGTTCCCGAGGAGACTCCCGTTCGAATGGTAGCATCTTTTGCACCAGATCCTGCTTTAAAGCAGAAGTTTGTTGATATTAATCCATATACGATTCCAATACAGACGTCTGTCACTTATTCTTCACATATTGTTAATACTGAAGTTACACAAACGAAAGTAGAAGAAGTTGTTCATAAAGAAGGATCATGGCCACCAGGTATTGATCCCACTAATGCCCCATCTTGCAAGCAGCAGCGTCTTAAGGCTGAAAAAAGGGAGGGCTTTGTTAAGCAGTTGAAAGATTTAGCAATGATTTCTGAAAAAACTGTAAAATTGAATAACGCAATCAATTTACACTCAGATCATTTTCCAGCGACCGAATCTGCTTCAAATGTTTCCGATCCATCTATTAGAACCATTTCAATTCTTAGAGATAAGTATACAGATAGGTATATTTCTACTATTTCTTGGTCGGATTTCATATTATCAAAGAGAATTGCTGTTTGCTATACACCTCATAATATTTCCAAGCCTGATGTTCATTATGAGAGTTTTATTTACAATCTTGAGTGTTCGAGTGTACCGGAAATGGAGCTTCATGCTCCATCTCCTCTATTGTGCCTTGAATACAACGTGAAAGACAATAACTGCCTGGTAGGTGGTATGGCTCATGGATCTCTCGCTTTATGGGATGTAAGATCAGGCTCACTTCCTGTTTGGACATCTGCAATCGAGTCTTCTCACAGAGGTGCTGTCAATGCTGTCAAATGGATTTCATCTAAAACTGCTTTTGAATGTGTATCAACATCATTAGATGGAACATCAATGACATGGGATACTAGAAATCAAACCTCACCTTTGGAATCTGTTAATCTAACTGCACCAGAAGAGTTTTTGCCCCAAGGATATACTCCACCATTTGGAGGAAAGTGCATTGATTATCACACCGGTGTTCCAACCAAGTTTATGGTTGGAACTATTGAAGGATTAGTAATGATTGTCAATAGAAAATCTTCAGATCCAAACTCTAGGATTAGCGGTGTGTTTGGAGGGCATTATGGTCCAATTTATGCAACACGTAGACATCCAACAGAAACAAAGTACTTCTTAAGTGTTAGCGATTGGTCAGTTCGCGTATTTTCTGAGGACAATAAATCTTGTTTACTCACTCTTCCAGCTCAAAAGAGATACCTAACCAACGCTGTATGGGGACAAGGACGTACTTCTGTTATCTTCACATCAAATGATTCAGGCACTGTTGATGCTTGGGATATTCAGCAAAATCTCAAGAGTCCAATTTGTAGCATTCAGGTTGGAAGCTCTCCAATCCGCACAATGGCAACTGAAGCTAATGGTGAGTTTATAATCACTGGTGATGATAGTGGAACAGCAACTCTCCTTCAATTAAATGATCCTCTGAAACAGCCACAATCATCTTCAGAAAAGCAAAGCTTTATTGCTATGCTGGGAAGGGAAGCCAAGCGTGTAAAGAATTTCGATCAGTTCATTAAGGAACAAAAGATGCGTGATAAAGCTAAGCAATCAAAGCCCAAGGATGAAGAAGCAGCTCCCGAGAAAACTCCATTTAACCCTAGTGCGCTCGAATCAGAATTCGAAGCAGCAATGCGAGGAGAAGCAGAAGTTATTAAAGAAAAGAAGAGAATAGTCATAGGCGAAGAGGATACTACACAACAATCTTCAAATGAGCCTGCTAAGATCTCTGATATCCATGAGCAAGCAGGAGCAGCATTGATGGAGGGTCATGATGAACCAAAGCCTATTGAAGAACCACCAAAACCTATTGAAAAGCCTAAGCCTGTTGAAGAGCCACCAAAGCCTATTGAAAAGCCCAAGCCTGTTGAAGAACCACCAAAGCCTATTGAAAAGCCCAAACCTGTTGAAGAGCCACCAAAACCTATTGAAAAGCCTAAGCCTGTTGAAGAGCCACCAAAACCTGTTGAAAAGCCCAAGCCTGTCGAAGAACCACCAAAGCCTATTGAAAAGCCTAAGCCTGTTGAAGAACCACCAAAGCCTGTTGAAGTTCCCAAACCAGTAGAAGAGCCACCAAAGCCTATTGAAGTTCCCAAACCCGTAGAAGAGCCACCAAAGCCTGTTGAAGAACCTCCAAAACCAATTGAAGTTCCCAAACCCATAGAAGAGCCACCAAAACCTGTTGAAGAACCTCCAAAGCCAATTGAAGTTCCCAAACCCGTAGAAGAGCCACCAAAGCCAATCGAAGTTCCCAAACCAGTAGAAGAGCCACCAAAACCCATAGAAGAGCCACCAAAGCCAATCGAAGTTCCCAAACCCGTAGAAGAGCCACCAAAACCTGTTGAAGAACCTCCAAAGCCAATTGAAGTTCCCAAACCAGTAGAAGAGCCACCAAAACCTGTTGAAGAACCTCCAAAGCCAATTGAAGTTCCCAAACCTGTTGATCCAACACCTGAAGTCCAGCCTCAGCCACAAGATCCTGAAGATAAATCTAAAATGAGTTCTCTTGCCAAGGAAACCGCATCAAATCTTTTCGAAGATGATAGTGATTTTGTTAAAGCTGATGATTCAAATCTAACAACTCAAGCCAAAGAGACTCTTAATGGCTTATTAGATGATGACTTTGAGAATTCTGGAGTCTCTGCAAATTAATAAAAATTGAAAGTTTATCAAATCATAATATTAATAGTTAAATATTCCGCTTTTATTGAATTTCACATCCACATCCTCCTGAGGCTCGAGTCACTATATCTGGTTCAGCTTTGAGTGATTCAACTATTACTTGGTAATCTGGGTTTTTGGCCCTAAGCAATCTTGTGATTGTTTGGAATGTTTGGGTCACATTCTTTCCAGATATTGCAGATGTCTCTAAATATGTGATTTTTACAGTGTCACAATACTCTTTGATGCACTCTCTTGTAACAGCCCATGAATCCAAAGGAAGATCCGACTTATTGCCACATATAACAATAGGAGTATCATCTGATCCTTTGGTTATTTTAATATCTTTTTGCAAAGTATCAATCTCATCAAACGTCTGGGCATCATTCACAGCAAAAACCAAAATAAATCCATCGCCCTGCCTCATGTAAGTTTCTCTCATTGCTGCAAAATCATCCTGGCCAGCTGTATCAAGTATATCCAATCTAGCATCATGTCCATCAACATTCGTTAGTTTTGAATATGAATCCTCAATTGTTGGAACATATTCTGTTGTTACTCGATCCTGAACAAATCTAAGTGTTAGGCATGATTTACCTACTGCACCTGCACCCATTACATACACTCTGTATGTTTCCATTAGAATTAATGAGGTGATAAAATCTAAAATTTCAAATCCCTTTTTCAAAGTACTTTTTCAATTACAACAGTTTTCAAATATTTCTGAAAATTCAAAAGAAACTGGTTATTTTTTAGAAGAAACACAGGATTTGTTAGAAAGCAGAGCTGCAATGTTGTTTTGTCCGATGGACAATGCAGATTGAAGTGGTGTGTTTGAAAGGGGGGTTGAACAGTTTTTTGATCCGAAATGGTAGTGTCAGCACCTTTTTCAAGAAGCAACTCAACGATTGAATGTTGGCCGGTGCTTATTGCACAATGTAGTGGGGTCATAGAAATGAAATTCATAAAAATCCTTGGTTTTTTGCATTTAAAGCAGCACCATTTTCTATGAGAAAGGAAGCAATCTCGTGGTTTCCATTCCTTGAGGCATAATGAAGAGGGGTCCAATTAATGTAAATTGATTGAGTAGAGTATTGCAGGCATTAATAGTTGCATTTGTTCGGACAAGATACTTTACTGCTTCAATCTTTCCTTTCTCAGATGCAAAATGAAGAGGAGTCATATCATTTAACAATTCTTGTTATTATCATTACGAGAATTGATATTGGCACCATTTTCTAATAGAATTTTAAGGGAACTAATGCTCCCTTCAATTGAGGCATAATGAATAGGAGTTAATGAGAATCTATCAGGTGAATTCACATCTGCACCTAATCTGATCAATGCTTCTATAGCAATTGGATTGCCCTTTGTTGCAGCTAAATGCAGAGGCGTCAATGAATACATTTCGAATAGGATTTAATATCTCTTGAATTCACAACTGCCCCATTATTTACTAGTAAATCAATGAATTGAGGGCTACTATACTTTACCACATAGTGAAGAGGAGAATTATAAAAAATCTAGAATAAGTCTCTTGTTGTTTATGATTAACATCTGATCCATTTGCAACCAAATGTTTAATTATCTCATGATGATCATTATATATTGCTATATGAAGAGGACCCTCTTGATTGTGATTTAATTAATATCATCATTTAAGGCATTGACATCAGCTCCATTCTCAATTAGGCACTTAACAATATCTAAGTGTCCCTCTTTCGCAGCCCAATAGAGAGCGGTTCGTGAAAAAAAACACATGTAACTTGGCGATCTTTTGATAAAACATTGGCACCAGATTTAATCAGAAACTCAACTATTTCTGTATGACCATTTTGCGATGCCAAAAGTAATGGTGTGATAGAATTCAAAAACAAAAAATATTGATTCCAATCTCATTTATACTTGCCCCTTTCTCTATTAAGAGTTTGACATTTTCAAAGTGTCCATTCATTGAAGCAATGTGAAGTGGCGTCATTTGGATCAATAAAGTTTCTCGCTACTATTCTTTGAATCATGAAAAGCTCCATTTTGTAAAAGTAAACCAAGAATCCTCTTATCCCTAATGCTTGATGCTTTGTGAACAGAAGTTTCTAAATTATAAAAAGAAAGACTTGAAAATCACATATATTGGGAGATGCACCTTTTTCGATTAAATATTGTGTAACATAGAAGTGACCCAAAGAAACAGACCGATGCAATGGAGTCCATGAATATCTTTTTGCAAGAATAAATCGTTTGTAGCATCAATATCAGCTCCATTTTGATAAAGATAATCAACCAACACAAGACTACCGATTTCTGCTGCTGCATGAAGAGGAGTCAATGGAAATAAATGAAATAAACAATATAACCGATATAATTGACACTTGTTCCTTGCTCGATAAAATATTGCAGAAAATCCAATCGGTAAAAACTAATAGCATTTATCATTAAATCAGAAAAGTTTAAACCAGATATCCCGCATAAATGATACAATTGCATTGATCCGCCACACACAACACTCTCAACGATCTCGGGAGTAACACACATTCCCATCATTAAAAGTTGCTTAAAACATTTGGTAGACCCAAAAATGGCACAAAACGACAATAAATCTAAAGATTTTGGTCTAAATGACCATTCAAAGGGGCTCCATTCAGCGGATATTTCATTAATACCAGATGTTGATGAGATTAATTTTAACATCCCATCTAAATCATCATACTTTAAACAATATTCAAGAGAATTGGGCCTAAAGCCAAATTCAAACATGGCTTTGAGACTTTCTGGTTCAATTGATGCAATTTCAAAATACTCTTCAGGAATCTCTTTGGCATCGATCAAACTCCCAAAATCTGGAATCTCTTCCTGAAAATAGTAGCACAAAAGAAAAACTTGATCATCATGGAAATATTCTGAAACCTCCTGAAAAGAAATCGCTGACTTCTTAAATAATCTGTACACCAGAACAGGTGTTGAAATAGCCGATTTCTTCAATAAAGCATTTTTAAATTCGGTATTCATACAATAAACACTGCATAGTTCCACGATTTTATCCAAAAAATGTGGTCTTATGGAAGGAAACATTACAATCATATTAACCCAATAATCAATATCAATTATTTCAAGTGGAGATAATGAAGGTTCTTCTTTGTACAAGTTAGCTTCAAAAGCACACAGTCCTTCAAAGATCTTTGAGTCCATTGACATATAAAAAATGGATAAACATTTTCTGATAAACTGTGAGATTTAATAGAAAATGGGATCTTAGACACAGTTAAAACTGGATTCAATATTGACTAATGATTCTAAATCAGATATGCTGATCAAATATTTATTTATCTTGATTTTAGGTCAAATTTATTCTTGTTGTTCTCATAGAGATCAATTTGGGGATCCTCTAAAGCTTTTCTTAATTAAGGGTTATCCTAGTTGAGATAGTTCCAAATGCAAACTATTTGCAACAGAAGCCTCAAGTTTTGGTTTCATCGGTTTTTGTGATTCTCTTTCTGAGTTACATATGATATATATGTGTCTCGCTAACAATTTTTTAGAGTTTCATCCATATTATATCTTATTGTCTATGAATAATTTGGGATCCTTGAGAATGATGTCTCTATTCACAACAGAATCACATTTCCAAGGCTGGATCAATTGAAGGATTATTATGACATGTTGAGGTGATTTTCACAATTTTTTTTATTTTTCAAATGAAAATATGCCAACAAGAAAATGGAAGAGAGAATTGCTTTCGATCAATATCTATTTGGTGATGGAAAAGAAATCAATATTAATGATATTGAGTTTTTTGTTGATCGGATTGTTATGTTACCCAAGATCCGTCCCCATAAATTAGATGAAGCTGTAAGACTATCCTTGGAGTATAGCCAGTTTGAAGGGTTCCATCAAAGGATCCTAGAGAAAATTCATCAATGTCCAGTTTTAATATTTCAGTTGTTCAAGCGAGGCATTTTAAATTTTGAAGAAATCAAACCATTTTTAAAAGATTTTCGTTCTTTCTTGTTACATTATTATTTTCATAAAGAGATCGATGGTTTTGAAAGAATTATTAAAACTATGAGCAAACCTTACGATTTTGACGTATCCATAATCAAAGATGAAAGCGATATTGATCTCCTAATCGAATTTGGTTTTTTGCCTTCAAGTATCGAGTATATTCTTAAGTATGATGTACTTGATGATTTGAAATGTTTTAGGATTTTGGATCAAGAAATCAAATGGAGCCTATTTGAGTGGAGTATGAAACCAAAACACCTTGATTTATTGTCATTTTCTGGTTTTTTTAGTTCAATCAAGTGCTTCAAACATTTGTTGATGAATGGATTTGTGATCAATGAAAAGGTTATATCTATGGTAGTTTGTGGTGGTTGTTTTGATATATTCCATTTATGCCATAATCAAAGATTATTTACATTTGAAATTGCTTGCATTGCCTCAGAATTTGGTCATCTGTCATTATTAGCATTTTTACTTGAAAACGGAGTAAATACAATCAAAAACAGAAAATCAATTGCATTATTCTTTATAATATTACTCCTCTTCATTGTGCTGCCCAGAATGGTCATCTTAGTGTTGTTGAGTATCTTTTGAATCAAAAATTTGATGTAAATGCTCGATCTTATGGACAGTCATCTGGAACTCCTCTTCACTATGCTGCCAAGAATGGTCATCTTTGTGTTGTTGAGTATTTAGTCAATCATAAAGCCAATACTAATTCGAAAACTTATAGTTTTTGGTTATCATGTTTTTTGAGACTCCTCTTCATTATGCTGCTAAAAATGGGCACATTAGTGTTGTTAAATATTTAGTTAATAATAAAGCTGATATAAATCCAAAAAATCATAGTATTGAGCCTATTTGTTTAATCAGACTCCTCTTCACTATGCTGCTAAACATGGCCATTCTAGTGTTGTTGAATATCTTATTAATAATAAAGCAGATTCAGATGCAAAAAATATAAATATTAGGAATGTATTTATGATGTAACTCCTCTTCAATATGCTTGTTATTTTCGTAAAATTAATGTTATTAAATATTTTGATTATGATTTGGAGAAGATTTGGCATTATTTTTAAATAACTGATTCTCCAATTGAGAAAATTCAGGAGAAATCACCAACATTGAACACTAAGAACATTCTCGATTTAAAAGATACCTTAAACAACATGAATATTCCATTTAAACCCTATCAAGTTAAGATAATTGGAAACCATGCAAATATCTATTGTCTTTTATGGATTGATGAGATTTGTTATTATTGATAAAACAACATATAATTCTAAAAGTCATCCACGAATGTTAAAAACATGAATTTATTCAGATTGAAAAAAGAATTAAAAAGAATAAACAACTCATTACAATATTTGTTGTTCAAAGCAGTTGGAGGGGGTAAATCAGTATTGCAGAACCTAGTGTTGAAAAATGGTATCATATATGTGCCAATTGGAGAGAAAGTATTATTGTTACCAATAGACACTGTATTTGATGTGTAAATTGTTCCAAAGTGGGAAATATAACTATGTGAGACTTCTAATGATCCAGAAATTATGAAAACAAAATGTCCTGATTTGAGTTGAAAACACAATATTCCATTTTTGGTGATCCTCCAGAAACATGAATTACTCCAAGAGATGGACTTGTATTATGAACAAAATTTGTGTATGAAATGGTGCCAGGATCATTCTCATAGAAGATACATTTACTATTCGATGAAATATCATTTGAAAAAACACAAAACGAGCTTATATGAGTCAATAGATTGCTGTTCAATATTCCAGATACTTGATTTGCATTATTCATCGAACTATTTGTGTTGAATACTTTCTGGTTACCACCTGATAAGCAGACTGAAGTATAGCCACTTAAAGATGGAGAACAATATGAAATCGATAAAAACTCCACAAAATTGTCTTGAGATCCTTGTAAATAAGCAAAATGATTATATGATGAAGCAGAACATCTATGAGCACAAATCTTTTTAATATCCGAGTTAGAAGAAATGAAAAAAATGGCACCACCATATGAAGAGCATGAACAACTATAAAATGTTGTACTACTTATAAACATTGACAAAGTCCCACCATTTACATAAATGACACTTCCGCTTCCTGAGTACTGCAAAGATCTCACGAAAAAGCAATCAGATACACTAATACTAATTTGTGTATAAGACCTGGTATTTGCGCTATTTTCGTTAATACAACCTCCAGAAATCAAAAACATTCCTTTATTAGCTCTACTTTCGGTATTTTTGCAAACAAAAAAACAAGAAATAATCAAGAAACATATAATAATCATTTGGACAATCTGATTCCCATAAAATAGCCATTTCTTTCCAAACCTTCCCCTTTTACTAATCGAAATACCATGTTTCACCATATTATCACCTCTAAACTCTTTTATTGTACTTTGAAGATAAGAGTTACGTTTATCCAACATTTACAGTAATTATATTCAGTTGGCAATTCTGGTCATGTTAATGGATACGCTAGTGTTTCATTGTAATCATATGTCCCAACAACTTTTATTAATCATGAAAGGATGTTTTGTTCTCTTCTTTTGTTTTTCTTTGGTTAGTTTTTCTAGTCTGGACGGATTAAAGAAGATTGTGAATGAGAAATTGTGCTTTGTTTCAAATAACTGCATCAATCAGATTCTTGATCAGGGTAGATCCTATTTAAATGATGATATTAATATTTATATGTGTTGTTTTCAGAGGTCATCTGTTTTTTCAGGAGATGGGGGTGTAATTTATGTGACTGGAGGGACACAAACTTTGAATATATCTAACACTGTTTTTTATGAATGTCGATGTTCTGGATTTGGGGGAGCCATTAGTGCTAAATGTCAGAATTCTGTGCTTCAAATGGTTTGCGCAAGAAATTGTTCAGGATCTCAGGATCACTTTGCTATTTTAGAAGCAGGAAACATTAACAATGTGATGTATCTTTCCATGTCGATGTGTTCTGATTCAACGATTGGGTTTTATCCATTGTTTTTAAAAAATGGAAGCCAGAGATTTGACAACTCTAATAGTTCAATGAATAAAGCAGTTGCAAATACTGGCATTTGCATTGTTAGTCCTGTTTCTTTCACCAGCAATAGATGCTCATTTTCAAATAATTATGCTTCTGATCGTGTTTGCATCGAATACTATGGTAATACTGGATTAATTTCGTACATTAATGTAGTTCATAATAATAGCCCCAATCTTCTTGGGGTTTTGCTAGTGCATAACAAAGGATCATACACTGTTGAATACAGTATTTTCTATATGAATAGTAACACATTACTTTTTATTGGAGATGAAGCACACCTCTCTGTTTCCCATAGTTTCATCTATCATGAGGGGCTGGTTCACTCTGGGAGTATTGATACATCAAATAACAACACAAATTCTCAAAAGAATACATACAAACTAATGTTTTTCCAATCTCAATATTGTTTTGCTGATAATCCTGCAGGAAAAGAACAATTTGTTAATACAATACAACATTCTGGGAAGAAATCTTTCATCAACGCAGCTTTGTTCTTTGCAATGTTTGAACAGTAAAATTTATGGGTTTATATTATAACACTGAGTTATCCCCCTTCCTAAATAAATATGTGATGATTCAAGAGACACTATACGGTGATTGTGAATTGTGTTCTTTTGATGATTTTGATGATATTGAGTTTTTGGCTAGACAGATTTCTGTTTATCTCAAGATCAGACCTCATGGTTTGGATTTTATCACTAATTTATGCAAACATTTAATTAGTATCAACCAAAACATTAAAGTCTTGCTGATTAAAGAATCTTTAGTAAGATGTCCATATCTCACTTTCGAGCTATTTAATAAAGGATTATTTACAATTCAGGAGGTTCTTTCTCATATATTTTTCAGGGCAAAAAAATATGCTTTTCTTTATTTTAATGACTATATTACAAATGAAAGAATTAAAAACATTGTTGGAAGGTCATCTCATATATATAAAAAGACAAAAAATAGGGAAAATCCATTAGATTCCACCTTTTTTACCAGTAATCCTGCAATAAAATATGAATACTTTAAATATGGATGTCCAAAAAACTCAATTGAGTATTGTTTGAAGTATGATGATGATCATGAATTATCATCAATAATAACTAGACCAAATTATCAAGAAAACACTCGTGTACTATGGACCGTTTTTGAATGGTCAAAGATACCTTCGGATCTTAGTATTCTGTCCATTGCTGCCTTTTTTTCAAGTATCAAGTGCTTTCGCTATCTAATGTTAAATGGGAAAGAAATCACTTTGTCTGTTGGAGAAATGGCATTATTTGGAGGAAATATGGATATTATTCACTATTGTATCGAAAAAATTCCTATTCACAGCTATGATGTGAATGGAGCTTTTTTATATTGCCATGAATCTATCATATCTTTCTTATTTGAGAATAATGAATTAGTTTTTGAGATGAAGAAGCCTTATCATATTAAGTCATTTGTATTCATGATTGAAAAAGGGTTTAGTGTTAATACAAACTTAAATGATTGTTTGGAATTTTTCATTTTAGTTATAAATTCTTCAAGACACTCTTCTTGTATATTGTGTAAGAAAAGGGTATTATGAATTAGTACAATATTTACTTTCAAAAGGGGCAGATCCTAATTTACCGAGAAAGAACCCAAAGTCGTATAGTGATATTTCTGTAATGAGGCCTCTACATTATTCAGTAAAGCAAAAGGATCATAAAATTACTGAACTATTAATTCAATATGGAGCCAAAGTTAATGATATATCTGAAGATTCATACACCCCATTCCATTTAGCATGTAAAAATTGTGATTTAGAATCAATGAAATATTTATATGAAAAAGGAGCTGATCCTCACATTAAGGATCGTAATGTTAATATATTTTTTTTGGGAATTCTCCATATTATACTACCATATCTCGAGGTGGATTTGATTGTTTTTTGTTTTTGCATGGTATTGTATCAAAGTTAGGTCAAGAGAATTTTTGTTAATTTGTTAATCATTGTTAAAGTTTGAATTTTTGTGACAACACTCATATATGCTGTAAAAAATAACCAAACTGATATCATTAATTATTTAGCTAGCCAAGGAGGTAATGTCAATTCTATTGATATTTTCTTTCATGATTGTTTAATGTGTTTGTGATTAATTTGGGAATTCTCCTCTCCATTTTGTTTCATCATCTGACTGTTTGTTATGTTTGTTATCTTATGGCGCTAAACTAGACTCTGTTAATAGTCTATTCAATATTTATTTTTTGAAGAAACTCCTATTCATTGTGCTTGTCGAAAAGGATTTAAGAATATTGTTGAGATTTTGATTCAAAATGGGGCTCAAGTGAATTGTGTGAACAAATTTGAATTTTTTATCATTATATATCCCCAAAATACATTTATTAACTCCCCTTCATTTAGCATCTTTGAATGGGTATAATGCAATTGTCGAGCTTCTTATTCAAAATGGTGCAGATATTAATGCTAAATCAAGTGTACATTATTGTTAATTAAAAATCTATGGATATATATGGTGATACCCCACTGATAATGGCATGTGAAAAATGGGTGATTGAAACTGTTACTCTTCTTCTTAAAAATGGAGCAAATCCCAATGTGTGTAATGGAATTGATGGTGGTTAAATCATTTGGTATCCCCACTTCATATTGCATCAAAATATGGATTCAATTCTATTATGTCATTGCTTCTTGAAATGGGTGCAGATCCTAACATGAAAGATAATAATGTATTTCTCGAATATATGGAGAAACTCCTTATAGTATTGCTGTCATGAACAAACACAATGAAGGTGTTAGACTTCTAGAAAAATACCTAAATAAATCCGAATGATTCCAATTTTTATTGCATTTTCTGTTTAGTTTCTCATAAATCACATTTTTGATTCAGGTTTTAGAGCAGAATTCATAATGGCGTTTGATGACGAATCATTTCCAACAGAGTCACAACCGATTCAGAGCATTCCAGAAAGAAATATTTTGACTCTTCAAACAGTTAGGTATATTCTAAAGGATATTAACTGTTTTTCTGATCCAATATCGCTAACCATTAAATATCCAACAGAAAACGCGAATATTGAAGAAAATAATGAACAAAAAAAGCGAAGAGTTCCACTTAAGTGGACAATTGAAGAAAAAGAGTTTCTATTAAATGGTTACAGGAAATTTGATAAATGTTGGACACAAATATTAAAAGAGTTTCCTATGAATCCATTAAGAAGGCGGTATGACTTAAAAGATAAGTGGAAAAATCTCCTAAAAAAGCAAAATGAACAAAAATACATTGCTTTCTTCAGCGAGATTTCGCGGTTGAAAGAACAAAGGTCACTTCTTCTCTCGCAATCATCTGTATTTGTTCACGAAAAATCAGATTCTCATAGCGAAAAGATTATTCTATCAGAAAAGGTATCAAAAATCAAGAAGGAAATGGAGAACTGTGTTCCCCATAGGCATCTACAATATATTCTGAAATATCTTGAGTCCCCATTATTTCAGCAAACAATTATAGATAAATGGAACTCTGTCATGGTTAATCAATCCCTTGTTTTCAAGTTCATTGAGAGTGTGAGATCTTTAGAACAGATTTAATTTTAAACGTACACAATGTCTTTCGCATCACAATATGAGCAAATATTAAATGGATTCGATCATAAACGAACAGAGATGCTTAAAGTTGTAGAAAAGTCTTCAATACGATCAAAAGATGTCCACACCAGAAAATGGCGGGTGAAGCAAATCGAGAATGCGATATCTGATCTCAAAACTGCTATTTCTGCGTGTAGTATACAGATTAGCAAAGAAAGAATAGTTTTAGATGCATTAGATAGTGAATGTTCTCGAATGCAAGTTCAAAAGAAACAATTATTAAGTGATGTTCAACTTCTTGAGGCTGTGACCGGGATGAAAGCTGTATATCCTAAAGATGAAGAGATAGAAACTTTGAAAACAATCAATACTATTACCCATGAAGTTGATAATGTTTTTGCGGAGTTCTTATCTAGTATGGATATTAAGAAGAATGAATGCATATCATTTTCACTAAAAAAAGAAGCAGAATATCTAACAAATTCTTTAAGAGAATTCGTCGATTTGGTTTATTCAACGAGAGAAGCAGAGGTGAGACTTTCAAGAGGGATTTTTGAACAATCGATAAATGTGAGTGAAAAGCAAAAATTGATTGAAGAAGACACCATCACATTTGATCAAAAGGTACTTAAGATGAAAAGAGAAGCAGAAAAACAGGTCCAAGATAAACAGGAATCCCTAAAATTAAAACTCAATGAACTCAAAAATGAGGCAAAAATCATTAACAAAGAGTATGAGACATCAGTATCAAACAATGCAAGAGAAATGGACGAATTAATCGAAGAGAAGAGAAGAATTAAGGAGAGATGCAAATCCATGAAATCATTCATTTCCTCTTTGAAAGAGAATATGCATAATAGGGTGAAATCAACCCAGACAGAGATTGATAGATTTGAAAATAGACTTAGTGTGATAATGAGACAACCCTCAAAGGTTGATCAAAGAATGGTAAATTATGGGATGTTGATTTCTAAGAACTCCAAAGGACTTAAGAAGGCCATTTCAATAATGAGAGAGGAGATATCTGAATATAACAAAAAAGCATTTGAAAATCTGAGCTTTTAGAGTAGGACAACGCCACACTTTTCTGGCTTGAAGGTTTCAACAGCATAGTTGAAGAGATAATAGTTCAATTTTCCATCTCCAGGAACGAACTTCAATGTGTTTAAAAGTTCGGTATTGTCGAGAATATTAAGGCAGTTAATAACATCTGCACCAAATTCTGAATGAGCCATAAACATAGCAGCCTTGGCTAAATCGGTAAATATGCTAGGTTTGCAATAATAATAATAAATGTATGCCGCTGTATAATTATCATACTCAGGGCAATCAATTACGGTGGAAGGAACAATATAGAAAGAAAAGAACCCTTCAATAACATTCCTCTTCTCAATAACATATGAACCAACAATACCCTTTCTTGGAAGGAAATTGTGACGAACTTCTTCTTCAGTAAAGTGTTGGGCAATCTTATAGGATTCAAGCTTCTGGTTAAGGTTAACAGTGACCTGAGGGACATCTTCTTCTTTCATTGCTCTAAAACCAGGAATAGAAACCAATGTCTTGGGTAATTGATGGAGTCTTGCCTCTTTCTTAATATCAGTTCCAACCCTGGGAGTGGTAAATTTTATAGCTACGAGCTTTTCGTAGTTGATCAGCCTATGGAAATACTGTGCAGTAGTGAAAGGTTGAGTAATCAGTTTTCCTGCAGTGTAAATTGCCTGGAAGATCCCAGTAAGATTAACTCTCCGAGTTACTTCTTTGATAAGAATTGGAGCCATATTCTTTCCTCTTAAACCTTGGTGAACTGAAAGAAAATCTACAGCAACTATTTGCATGGTCTTTTCATAAGCCCTAACAGTTATTGGAATTGCAGATATAAACCCAACAATCTTGTTTGTAGACTCAACTCTAACACCTAAGAGCCATTCTGGCCTCCATCCTGGTGGATGAAGAGCCCAGTCCAAAAATTCTGGCGAATAAGCAAACCTAAAAGTATTCTGAGGGTGAACCACATAGTGCTTCCTCAAAAACTCGTACAATTCAAGCTTTTCCTCTTCATTTTGAGTATTAACAACACACCACTGAAAGCCTGGCACAAGAGGGTAAGGTTCTTTCGGAATTTGCTCAATATCTTCAACAATTGTAATAGCTCCGATTTCGGCGGGTTTTTCGTTAAGTTGAACAACAGGTTGTGTATTCCAGAATTGGTGCTGAGATTTTGGATCAATATCAGTCATTTTGGCCAAAAAAAAGTGATATGAATACGATCAAATGGACATGTGACTTAAAATTATGAATAAATAATTCCCAACAGTCTGACATTATCCCCTTTGAACCCATTTATTAAAAACTTAATGAAAGGAGATCTTTTGGTATCTCTGAAAGATAACAGGAAAATTGTGAAGAGAATCCTTCAGACTCAAGTGAACTGATTTAGTATTTGTTTTTTTCTGTTAATAATAGTGTAAGACGGAGAAGGATTCCACTAACTGAACATATATGATTGAATATGTCAAGACTCCACCCGTTTTATTATTCAAGAGGTTTGTTGTTTTTTTCAATATATGGATTTATATGAACACTATCCACTTTTGAAAAGAACCTAAGATTTGTATGATACTATATTGAAGAATTTGTAAATACAATAATAACAAAAAGGGACAGCTATTTGTACCAAGAGATGGGCAGGCAATAATGAGATTAAAAATATTAACAACATTATTAACCTTTCAATTTTTGCCCAACGAAAAAAAGACCACTCTAATTCTCTGCTAACCTGATCCTTTGATCCATTAACAAAACACTGTCTCTTGATCTAATAATTTTACTGCCACAAGATACGTTTCAATACAAAAGAAACGTGAATGAATTCAAATAAAATCAGAATCATTTTACCATTATGTTTTTGTCATGTATCTCAGAGCAAATGGTTGAGGAGAAACATAGGGTTACTAATTATAATTTTCTCCATTTTTTAAGTGTTCTAGGATTGACCCACAAACTCTATTATTATGGATCAAACACAAAAAGTAGATCATTTACTCTGAAGAATCCACAAAATGAACACAAAATTACAAGCCAAAACATTTTTTTTAATATTATTGAAATGTTATCAACGATATTAATATTAATAATTCTTATGGATAGCATAACAATAGATGTGACATATGAAACTCTGAACGTTATTTCCAAATATTTTATGAGTTCACGAAGCGAATTGATTATTCTTCTGTTATGGAAAAATGAAAATATTTTTGCTTGGGGTATTGGTTTCGGGTGTGTGAGTGAAAATATTGATCAGGGAAGGTCATTTATTAATATGAATGTTAATATTAGCAATTGTTTCTTTTCGAGATCATCTGTTTATTCTGGAAATGGTGGTGTAATATTTGTAAATGGTGATGATTACTCAGTGGATATCAGTTACTCAATGTTCTTTAGCTGCATTTGTACCAATCAAGCTGGGGCAATATATTTTGAGTCAACTAATTCTTGCCTAAGAATGATATGCGCTAATAGATGCTCATGTGGAGCTTCTTATTATTGTCAATTTGCTTATCTTAGGGCATCTAAAGTTAACCAATTAGATTATCAATCAGTTTCATATTGTTCTCATGTTACATCTGGAAATCGGCCAGTTTTCCTACATTCAGGTAATCAGAAAATCTCCAATATGAATAGTTCAATGAATTATGCAATACGATTTTCTGGAATTCTCATCGAGTCTCCATCTTCATTTACCGGTTCACATTGCACTTTCTCAAACAGCAAGGTTTCTGATAGCATTTGCATACACATATACTCTTCCTCTGTAACTATATCCATTTCATTTTCAAACATTGTTCATAACAATAGTCCTAACTATGGAGTTGTATTTGTCGAAGGAGCAGGACAAAAAAAGATGTTGTATTGTATATTCCAAAATAATCAAAACTATCTATTCTATGTACAATCAGGTTCTCTTGAGGTGTCTCATTCATTCATTGGCCATTCATCATCGCAGATATCAACTTCAACAGTAGTATCAACATCTACAAATAATTCAAATATTAATAGAATGACATACCAAATTCAATTCTTCAATTCTCATCATTGTAATGCTGATATTCCAATTAATTATGTATTAACTCAACAAATGGTTAAAAGATGGAATATCAGCATGGTATTTTCCCTATTTATCATAAATCCAATAATAATGCCTTTGATTTAATGATTTAATAATCATTTTGCCTAATAATTATGGTTTTACTAAAGGAACACTTTGCTCAATTTTTATGCCCTGTCAACTCTATATGAAGTATTCAATTAATTGTGATAATGCCTAATTTTCAAATGAACAATTTTATGATTGGAGTTTGGGGGATGTTTGTTTTTTTATTCGAATATATATGTAATATTTTGGAAAAAATGAAAGAAGTATTTATAATTATACTTTCATTTCTAGAATTGCACAATAAGTATAAAAAAACTCTTCAACATATAATAGTGACCAACGTATTTTTTGAATTTATGGGATATCTGAGAGAAAAAATGTTTTTTGAATCAAATCTAATCATAAAACGTCATATTATCCCTAACACTACACATTTTTTTCTTCTCCTTTCATATTATATTTTTTGGAAACAAGAAAAAGAATTATAAACAAACTAAAATATCCCAAAATCTCAAAGTTTTTTGGGATATTATTCTCAAAGTTGATTTATTATTCTATATTTGCATTAATGAAAAACTTTATGTTCAAAACCCCCAATTAATAATGAAAAAAGAATTGATGTATCTTCAAAATACTACTTGTTCATTGTATTTACCATTCCAGTTGTTTAAAGCAAATATTTTAATCAATCGATATTCTTTTGGATGTGAAAATACATCTATTGATCAAGGAAGGTCGTATGAAAATATGAATATTAATATCTCAGACTGTTATTTCTCAAGATCTTCGACATATTCTGGTTATGGGGGAACAATATATGTGAGCAGTGGATCTTTATCTATGCGTGTCGATCGTTCAATGTTCTATAACTGTGTTTGTTCCTCTGATGGAGGAGCTATATGGTTTTCTTCGTCTAATTCTGAACTTAGAATGATATGTGCTAATAGATGCTCTTGCGGGATTAATTCAAATGGGCATTTTGCACTTCTTCTTGCTTCTCAAGAAAATCTAGTGGAGTTTATATCTGTATCATTTTGCTCCCATGAAACAAATGGTTACTATTCCATTCGTTTAAGAACAGGCAATCAGAAAGTTGATAACTCAAACAGTTCAATGAACAAAGCTAATCGTGATTCTGGAATTGGTATTGGATCCCCTTCTTTCACCAGCTCATATTGTACATTCTCAAACAACAATGTATCGAGTAGGATTTGCATATTTTTCTATTCTAACTCAGGAACAATGTCATATGCAAACATTGTTAATAATAACAGTCCAATTAATTATGGTGTGGTTTCAGTTGAAGGAACAGAATCAACAAAAATGATGTATTGTGTATTCAAAGATAATCAAAACACTCTATTTTGCCTATTGGCAGGACCTCTTGAAGTGTCTCATTCTTATATTTATCATACTGGAGGATTTTCTACTTCTACCTCTGTGTCATCAAATAACAATAATTCGTTAACAGCATTCAAAACTTATCAAATACCATTTTTCAATTCCCTTCATTGTAATGCTGATGTTCCTCATATTGTGAATAATCAAGTCAATACAATTGATCAAAAACATATGAGATCATGTCAATTCATATATCTCACATTAATACTAGTTAGTTTTTAATCGATTGAATAAATGATCAATATGAAAATCCTTGTACTGTTGATTACAATATCCATAACTTGGCTACATAATTACTTTATTACACACAAAACTCAATGGTATCAGATATCCATGATTTCATATGAGGAAATCACTGACATGTGATCTGAAATCTCTTATGTTTCCAGCCTTTCTTTTAGCTGTAGTTTTTAACTACACCTGTTATGCTCCATCTAAAGTTGGAGCTCCAATTGAAGGGTATTTGTTGAAAAGTGCAGTTGTTTTGACTCGACATGGGTGCAGAGCCCCTTTTGACGGATATGGTAAGTATAAGCCGCAAAACTGGACATGTGATGCTGATAGCGCTGTATCACCAAGAATGTCGACATCTTTAGCAAAAAATAATCGTCGGTATCATACTATAATTGATAGCGAACTTATTGCATACCCACCATCATGTCAAAAGGCTGATTTAACCACTTTTGGAATGAATCAACATCAAATACTCGGTTCAACATATCGTCAATATCTAGTTGAAAATATGTCTTTTTTACCAGATGTGTTTGACCCCAGTATGTTTTTCTTTAGATCATCTGAACCCGAAAGGTGCATTAGATCAGCGGAATCTTTCATTCATGGTTTATATCCACCGATCAATCCTGATGAATATATAACCATAACCACAGGAACAGATCCGCTTGAGTTGTTACATCCAAGACCAGGTCATTGCAAAGATTTGCTAAAGTCATGGAACAAATGGATTCATTCTGATGAGTACATCGAGAAAAAAGCTAATGCTGAATTATATTTGAGATCACTTGTAGAAGAAACTGGGTTAGAGTGGGATGATAATCAATGGTTATGGATTGGTGATTGGTTATACACAATAGGATGTTGTGGTTCTCCATTACCTGATGGCATTAGTCAAGAGGCATTTGATGTTGCTCTTGATGCTGTCGAATTTTTTACGTTGAAGTTCTTCTCACAGGATCGAGGAGTTGCAGGTGCTTCTATTCTCAGAGAAATATTCCGAATTTTTGAGAAGAGTATGAATGGGCAATGGAATGTTAAGTTTTCACTATTAAGTGCTCATGATGTATCAATTGTTTCTGTATTAAACACAATTGGGATATCGATTTCGACAATTCCTCCTTTTGCGTCTCATTTGGCTTTCGAGATCTGGTCAAAAAATGATCAAGATTTCATTAGGATCCTATTGAATGGAGAAGATATCGGAAATGGATTAATGAAATATAGTCATTTCAAAAACATGTTATCTGCTTTTATTCATTATTGTCCAGAGCTTGGTTAATTATCGACTTCTTTTCTTTCATAAACAAACATCCAAAGAGTGGCAATAGGTTTACTATCAACTACAATGGAAATAAACTCTTTTCACATTATTTATGGGTATTGAAAGATGTACTTGTTTAATTATCGAAGAAGTTTTAATACTTTCGAAATGAGTGGAGTAATTGAAGTGTTTTCAGATTCGATAGACTCAAGTAATGGGATGATTTCATTATTGGATTTAAGAATAGCAACACATTTTTCTGAAAGAGAAAGTGTGTGATAGAGCCCTTTAACAACTCGATCAATAACTTCATCATCAGCTAACTCAAGAACAATCACAAGTTTCTCTATATGCTCTTTCTGTGCAAAAAAGGATTCAACTTCTTGAATTGGAAGAAAGTAATAAACATTAGCAAGAGCTGATGCCCATTCCTTTTTGTTTTCATATTTCAGTAAATGAAAACAATTAAAGAAATACTCAGATATGCTTAAAAAGCTTGCATATTTGATAAAAAAAGGATTATGAACAGCAAAACCAACAAGCATCAATGTTTCTAAAACAGTCTTTTGATCATTGCTAGAGAGAAAAACCACAATTAGTTCAGAAAGACCCTGATAGAATTCTTCTTCCATAGAGACACTTGTGTCCGCCAAAAGATATTGGAAAACAATAATAATTTTTGGCTTTAGAGGATCAGGCTCGTTATCTGCAAGGTCATAGCGCTTTTGATATCCTAGGGAGATCAGCCTATCCAGAATATCAGGGCGAACCAATTGAGCTACAAATGTAAAATCCTGATGCATAATCCGAATAATACCATTAAGAGACATATATATATCTTCGAGTGCATTCCTATGGAGGTATAAAGAAAAAACTCTAAAACATTTTTCAAGTTCCTCATTATTCATTAAAGAAATGAATCTTGATGCTGTTAAAAGGATTTCACTTAATGAGAAGCAACTATATGTCGTGTTTCCTGTGAAATACTGAAGAAAATAGGGGAAAAAAGAGTTATAGTAATACCCGAGTTCACTTTCAACAAAATATACAAGGTAGCCAATGGTTGAACTGATATATACTTGAAGTTCTTCGGAAAAGTTGGTAAAAAAATCAAACTTTGTCCTATTAAGCAATTGCCTTGCAGATATTTCTTTAGCATTGTCTTGCGATCGGATGATCAGAGATAATAATCTAAAGGAATTTGTACTGGTTTCGATATGGTTCAATGGGGGAAGCCGATTCAATAGAGATTCAATATTCTCTTTCGAAATAAACTTGATTGGAATCTGGCTAACTAGATCAATAGCTTGCTGTAACTCATTGTTAGTATATTCGCGGTTAGATCTATTGATAAACTCCTCAAGCTGGTAAATGTCTTCAATTGGTTGTATTTCTTCATTTCCTGCCATAATGATAGGCAAATCCTCATCAACTCTCTTAATTATATGCTCATATCTCCTATTTGTTAACGATTCATCGCTAGCGGCTGTCTTATAATTGTTCTTAAAGAAAGCAGAAAAATCATCCATTAATCTAATGATCTTTTTTGCTTGCTAGATCTCTTTATTGCCTTGATTTCGCAGAGATTTCATTAAATTTTTAATGTTTTTTTTGCTCATTGTTCCCTCTTTTTCAACATGGTGGGAGTATGATGAGTCAACATTTCAAGAAAAGGTTAAAAACAGTTTAGATATGCCTATTTTTGCGCTTTGTTACTCACCATACTGTCCCCATTGTCATGGATTACCTGAGGGTCTGAAAAAGTATAGCGAAGGGCTTGGAAATCGAACAGATTTTCTTATTACTTCTATTAATTGCCAAGTGAGCTATGGATGCAGGCATTTTCATATACCAGGTACTCCAGTAATGGCACTTGTTATTGGGAGTAATTGGAGATATTGGCCGATCACAGGAGAAAGAGGACCAGAAGGATGGGATAGATGGATTAATGAGACAATTAGAGCGAATTTGAGAGAAGTCAAAGATGATAATGAGTTGAATGTGGCCAAACTTGAGCCTAAAGATGGAGGATCTACGTTTTATTTAGAAGTTGGTGATGAAAATCACCCATTCATAGATTCTCTCCGTAATTATTCGCGATATTTTAGGATATTTAATGATTCTTTTGTATATAGGATTAATAAGAATTTGACCGAACCAAAGCTTGTTGCTTATAGGACCCCTCATTGCACTAAAGAGTTTAAAGGATCGATAACAGATCTTGAAAAATTCTTTGAAGCAAACAAATATGGTTTGTATCATCGCTATGATTATAATGAGTTTGCTCATTTGTCATCTAGAGAGAAGGTTGCGATATATGTTAATGAAGGAGGAATTACTAATGCCCAAAGGAATGGACTTATGAAATTATCACAACACTATTGTGACAAAGTTACTTTTGGATGGACTAATATTGATGATGAAAAACAAATACTGAAGCTATCAAAAAAGCAGAAAGTTGATGTTCCCTTTTTATATGTTGTTGATAGGAAAATCAGATGTGAAAGAGTTTGGATGAAAAAGCTCTTATCTGCTCATTATGAACTGTTTCCATCGATATTAAAGGGGGATTGCTATGGAACTATGAAAACTACAAAATCTAATATTCCAAAAGATAGGCTAACCATTGTATTTGCAGTAGCGGGAGTGATTGTGGGTCTTATTGTTTCAGCATTATCTGTAGTGCCTCTTAAAACTCTGAGAACAATGTTAAAATAGAATACAAATAAAATTGGATTTTTTTGAACATTATTTACTTGTTAAAAAATGAATCACAGGCTGAGAAACAACTTTATACAATTCAGGATAAATAACTGCAGTTATTGATAGCTTTAACAACTCACCTGTGCCTTTAACATGGAATAAAGAATTCGAACTACTAAAACCTAGGAATATGCTGGTTCCTAAATTGTTCAATAAAACTTCATCACCTGGATAAAGAAGTGATTGGGGCATATATGGAGATCCGACAAATAAATCTTCATAAATTTTGCTTTTTGCATTTATATCTGATCTATAAAGAACATCTATTAGGCTATCTGATGGTAATTTCACGATTTGATCACCCATAAAATACTTTCCATAATATCCATTTTCATTATATCCATATAGTAAAGCATATGTACTCCCAATTTGAACCACGTCTCCTGGCATTAATGATCCAGGTGCGTTTTCAGTTTCATTGGACAAATCAATAAAAGTCCCGTCGGATAATTTATGAGTGGTGATTGATCCAACCCCTATTCTTCTTAAAAGACTAATGCTTGAAGCATCAATAGCTACAATATCTATTCCTTGGTTTCGCATTTCATCCGTTTGAATGCATAATCCATCATTAGACACACCAATAACTGTGGCAATACCATATGGTGTGAATACTCTATCTGTTGGGAAAAACAATTGATTACTTTCTACACTAAAATCAACTTCAATTGTGGTACCGTCCTCCAAATGCAATAATTTAATATGGGGCAAAGATTTGGACAATCTCTTTAAAGGGATTGATGAATAAATTGGCACAATGATTGGAACCCTCTCAGCAACATCCATGAAAACATGAGATTTGGCAAAAACTCCAATAAATTCACAAATCCCATAAGTATTAATATAAGCAAGTTCCCCGGGTATATAGCCAAATTTTTCACAGAATGAACAATCAGTATCAACACATATTTGATTATGATTAATAATTAATTCCTTAATTTGATGCCCATTTCTAGAAATAATCTTAAACAATTTCCATTCTTCACTTTCACATGATCCAATTACAGTCAAATAATAACCTGATTCCTTTTGGCCATATATCAAACCATCATAAATCCCTTTTATTGTAAACTTATTCCCACTGAATTCAATGAGATCATCGAATAAAATGTTATATTTAAATAAGATTTCATTTCCTGTTTCTAAATAAAGCTGCTGATATGGACTTTTAAGATAAAAACCACTAATCTGAATTTGTTTGGCAGCGATGTATGATAAAAATTCAATAATAGAATGATTACTATTTGCAAAATAAATGGTGTCATCAGAATAAGAGTATACTATAGATTCCTCGCCCATGAATGCAATCCTTTGAGAAAACTCAAAAAGGTATTTACCCACTCTCTTTACATCAACTGCTTTCCCTAAAAAGAACAAAGGTCGTTCTCCTAACATGGAAAAGTATGATACTTTCCCTTTAAATTGAGGCTGGTTAAGCCAATGAAAAGAATGGTTTGAGTATGTTACTGTTTGTGATTCATTTGATGCAGAACCGAGCTTACCTGTTTCATCAACAACTAAAAACAAACCTTTTTCATATTCAATATGAGTGATCCTTCTCTCGATCTTGGGATAGAATGTAATTATTTTCCCTTTTGAGTAATAATGAACCAAACTCTGGCTATCAAGCATTATAATACCAGATGAAGAAGAAAATATGGACACGATTTTTGATACACTAACTTTTTCAAAACTACTTTCTCTGTCAATCAATGAATGGACATATACTGATGAATCTGTTGATAAAACATATATATCATTTTCTGATAAACAAGTATTAACAATAGAAGAAGGAGACTCAAGAATAAAAAAATCAGAAGGAGAAGTTGAAATAAACACGCTCCTCTGATCGAAAGCAAATGAATAACTTTCATTTCTTGCAGATAATCCTCTAAAAGCTATTGTATTCCCTTTGGGAATGCCTTTAAATGCCCTTCCCCTTAAAAACACTTTATTTGGTTTCGCCAAACCAATTGTAAACCCATTTCCACACGCAAATTCAGTAACATTTTCAGGAAAGATCTTCTTAGGCATTGAGACATAATTATTTGATGAATCATCAATCTGCTTCAATCCATTATTTCCAAACCCAAATAATTGACCATTGATCGTCATAAAAGCGCAGTGAGTGCTTGATATCGAATAAGAGACAGGATCACTTTTTCCAAGTACAAAATGCTGATTAATCTCGAAATTTGGTGATAAAGAAAAACCCTGATAACTCATAAATGACAAACCGCCTAAGCTCATCAACCCAAGAACCCTGGAAAAATGTATTTTAATTAGTTTTTTGGTAATAAATGGGATTTTATTGTTCCAAATTAATAGTTTCACGAAAAGGAAAATTCAATAGTTTATTTATGCTTTAAGGTTTTGCCTTGCTTTCAAGAACAAAGTATGTGCTGGGGGCCTTATCTGTGAATCAATTGTCTCTTCTGGATCCATTGAAGCAATCCATTGGAAGTATTTCATTAGAGTCTTTAGAATTTCTTGGTCTGATGCTACTATGTTAATCATTTGAGTGATTGTTGATACAAACACAGAATGAAAGTCTTTCTTCAAAGTAATCAGAGGGGATTTATCCATGACTGGCCATTGAATCTTGTCCACAATAGCATACACAACAGAAAAGCCCTCATTACATTCATTTTTCTCAATGTACTGCACATTGTTTGGAGATCTCCTTATCGAATGGTTAACTTTGAACTTGGCATATTCAAAGATTTTGTTATATTGATATTGGACATATTGGCATTCCTTTTCCACAAAATCGCTCTCTCTGCTCTCATTGATGATTTTCATCCTCCTACTCAGGTCATCTATAGCAATTTGGCGTCCTTTATTGGAAATTGACTTGTTGAATTCTTGAATCAATGTGTTTTGTAACTCTTCATCAGCAACTATCTTTGAAAGTCCGTTCTTAACAATATTCAGGACCTTTTGGGTGTCGAAATGTGTATTGAGCGTGATATCAAGCAAATCGTTGGATTCATTAACGCTAATATGAGTTCCAGATTCAGTTGAATATGTTCTCTGTGAAAGGGATGGGAGATCTCGAAACTCAGATTCCAAACTTGATGCATTTGGGGTTGAGTATGAGATTTTTTGAGAATAAGAAAACACTGCCGGCCTAGACAGCATCGAACTGTGCTGTTTAAACTTGGAAATAATCTCTTTTTCCTCATCATCGATTTGCTCACTCATATCATGCCATTTGTCGGATAAATCAGTAGCAGTTCGATACGGTTCAAATGGAAAACTCGATTTTATTGTATGAAAATCCCCATAATTCTTTACAAGACCCTGAAGAAGATAAACTTCTTCATTGGGAGACCACGGGGTTTTATCAGACATTAAAAATAACAACTAATGAGAACTTCTTGATGAATCTAGAAGAGAAATTAGTTTAAAAGTGGCATTAAAAATGAGTGTTGATATTGTTTCTAGTGATGGTATTCGGATACCAATTAGTAGTGATGAAATGCAGTTTTTTGTACTCCTTTCTAACCTGGTTGGAGATTTGAAGAATGTCACCGAAATTCCTTTGGATTTTCCTGGATGTGATTTGAGCCTTGCATTGAATTTTGCACAAAATATCTTAAATCCTCCTCGTCCAAGCTGGAAAACATCATTTCTTAGCTCAAATATGCATGATTTAGGGCGTTTGTTTATCATTGGTCAGTTTTTGGGGTTCGACGAGCTTTCTCAAGCTATCAATGAGAAATTCATCCAAGAAATCAATAACTGCGAGACATCAGAACAAATTTGTTCGAATTTAGGTATTCCTCAAAACATTAATTACAAAGAGGAGATTCTCAAGTACAAATGGCTAACAATGCATAAATAAATGTGAGGAAGTATTTTGATTTATATTATTTAACAGCTCCCGTTTGTGTTTAATCATATTTCTTAAAGTTGTGGGTTTTCTTCTTTCTCACCAGGAAGAAGGCAATGTAGCATGTTAATTCAATAAATGCAACCACATATAAAAATGTTGGAATCCATTCAGACTTAATATCTTTTGCTGTGTTTTTGGCCATCAATGGTAGATTTTGTGCATCTGCTGTCATATTTATGAACTTAGAGAGGGTAATGACTGCTTCGTCTTTTGCTGATGACATAGACTCAATAACATAATCATTCAACCACTGGGTTTTAATCTCAACAGCTCTAACAATGGTCTTCATTTCATCCCCAATTTCTTTAAAAGAGTTCTTTCTTTTCTCGATTTTGTGTTCAATTCTGGATAAGTGTTTTTGGAGCTTTGATCCAATCAGTTCTTTTAACTGATCAATACTAAGGGTATTCTGTAAAGAGTTCTGAAGGCTTGACATTATTTTGGCAATATTATCTTCAACAACTTTGAGGTCATTAGCTGATAATATATGATCAAGTCTCTCCATTTCATCCAAAACCAACCCTAATTCGAGACTCCTTGGCGATGACACGGCAAAACCAGTTACTTGGTTCTTAATATTCGTTCTTGAGTGCTCATTCAGATCATTAATAGAGAAAGGTTCAGTATGATTAGCAGGCAGTTTGAGGTAAAAATCGTACACATCCGAAAACCCTTCCTTTTGCAATCCCGAAGCAAGGAAAGAGAAAAAACCCAAATAATTAAAAGGGAAACTCAGTTCTTTCCCGCATTGCATAAGCTTTCCGTTTTCTAGAACAAAAATTGTAACTATCCCGGAGCTTGACCTAACAAGAAGCCTTGCTTTGTCCCCCTGAATGGTGCATAAATCATCATTTGTGGAAACAGTAATATTTGAAGAAATAAACCTCAAGCCAATGCTTTTGTTTGGTAATTTTGTGATATTTAACGAGAACCCATTCCAAATAGGAAGAAAATTGGCCACAACCCAAAAAGGGCAGGTTTCTTCAGTGAACATTAAACTCAAATACCCCGAATCAATACTAAAGGAAAAATTAGCTTCCCAGTCCATAGAAGAAGTCGGAATCCTGTGGCAAAGCGCTCCATTCTGCTTGTTCACATCAGATGAAAAATGTACCGATTTCTTCATGTTGGTCGCAACTCCTAAAAGAGACCAGTAGCTAATTTCGTCTGCATTCTGTTTCCCAAAGGGGGGCCTAAGATCAAACACCTGTGAGGAGCATAAACCAAGGTAAACTAGAAACATTTTAATTTGGTTGAAAAAAATTCTAGATCCCTGATACTCAACAAATACACCTGATACCAATCACTCCTAATATTATATTTTATGTCATTAATGCTGAGATCGTTCAATTCAGAAAAATCAAATAATTTTTGAATTATTTCGTAAAGAAAATAATGAAAAGACCTGATGAGGCAACAATTCCTCCACAGATCGGTCAGTATTTTTTAAAGAATACGATTGGCAATGGTGCTTTCTCTATTGTTAAACTGGCAATTCATAAACATACACAGAAGGAATATGCGTGTAAGATTGTTCCCAAAGCCGAATTAGCAGCGAAAGAGATGAATTTTCGTTTTGAAAATGAAATTAGGATTTTACAGCAATTGAATCATCCTCGAATTGTGAGACTGTATGATCTGTTGTTTGATTCGATTAATTATTACATTATGACAGAGCTGTGTCCCAATGGAGAGTTATTTCATTTTATTGTTTCTCAAAGATATTTACAAGAATCTGATGCAAAGGTCTTAATGAAACAGATTCTTCTTGCTATTGATCATGTTCACTCTTTGGGGATTGTGCACAGGGATTTGAAGCCCGAGAATATTCTGTTAGATTCCAACAATTCTATAAAGATTACTGATTTTGGATTCTCAAGGTATACAGGTTCATCATCAGTGGTAAATACAACATGCGGATCTCCTTGCTATGCTTCTCCTGAGTGCCTATCAGGAAAATCGTATGACGGGTACAAAAATGATGTTTGGAGCCTGGGAATAATTCTATATGCAATGGTTACAGGCCAACTACCCTGGACAAAGCAAAATCAAAATGAATTATTTGATCAAATTATTAAAGCAGAATATAAGATTCCCACATATTTAAGTGAGAATCTTGCCAATCTGATAAAATCCATGATGCACATAAATGAAAATCAAAGGCCTACTACAAAACAGATTTTGGAGAGTCCTTGGTTCTCTGATTCAAAAGATGGAATAATGCCCAAATTGTCGCCTTCATCGGTGTCACTTAGGCTGCTAGATGTGTTTTTTTCCAGGGAAATCTCTATTCCAAAAATACCTAGGGCAAGACTAAGAAAAAATGAATCATGGGCAACTCAAAATGAGGAAGCTGTCGTAAAACTAATCAAGAAGTATGATTACTGTGCAATAAAGCTTCCAATGCTTAAAGATCAGAAGCGAACCTGGCCCATGAATGCTACAGAGCTCATAAAAATGCGAAATGCTCAGAGAAAACTCTCACTTCCATTGAATCTAGTTACAAAGAATCACTTTTCTCAGACACAAATGAATGGAAACAAAACAAGATTATCTTTCAAGTTGAAAAAGTAGATATTTATACAAAATCCTCTTCTTCTGAGGATACAATTCTTTTGAAAGATAACCTTCCAGCTTCCTTTTTCTCAAACTTTTGCTCCATTATTTTCAAAAGCTTCGAATATCTTGATCTTTTGAAACTGACCATTATCTTTGAATTTGTCTGAATTCTGGGAAGAATTGTAGTAACTTGAGGCCAGTATTTTGGATAAGTTTCTTTTGCAATTTTCCCAAACAGTTCTTCAATTTGCACTATGGGATTTCGTGGGGTGTTCTCAAGAGCCCTAATCGTTGGAGGAAGAGAAAACCCAGGTTGAGTGTTTGTCACCCGCTTCAAATCTTTGTCATCGACTGTCTTCTCTGGTATTAAACCTGTATTTATGTATTTTGTGAATTCATCAAGATTTTTCTGGTATTCAGGGGAATCCTTTTTGCAGACCTGAAACTTCCTGATGAACCTTTTATAAAAAATTGACTGCCTCCTTATCTTCAATAAACACTGGGTTAAAAACTGGTGAACAATGAATGTTGGATCAATCTCGTAAATTGTTTCCTCTTCTTCAGCAATATATTCATTATCAGATGGCACTCCTGCTGTGTTACCCCTTTTAACAGGAGATGCCCAAGAGGGAGATTCGAACGATGATTCTGTATTATGTAATTCATTTTTAGACTCTGTTTCTAGCACACTCCTTGATCTAGAATTCTCGTTAAAAGCATCGTCGCTCAATAATGATGGAGGGGGAATATCTTCTTCAATAGTTTCCTTTTTGGATTCTAAAACACTTATCTTTTCCTCTTCTTTGCTCTTTTGGTTTGATGCTGGCTCCTCGTATTGTGGTTCAATATGATCGATCCCAGAAATATCATTCTGATTAATAAAATCTTCTGGCAAAAGAGATAATGGGTGGGTAGACAAAATAAGCTTTTTTAAACATCCAAAATATTCTGGAGGCTCATCTCCTGTTGATATTCCCTTAATTGTTGCCTGAACAAAACTTTTATAGCTCATTAAACGATTATGCAAAAATGCCCCAAACATTTTTTCTTCATATAGAATCGAATATTGGGTCAATATTATGTTTTGGGAAAAATGTCTGAAATTTAAAAATAGTGAAAACAATTTAAAAAGAGATTTAAGCAGCTTATTCATGTCTTTGTCCTTAAAAGAGGTTTGATTCATTTATAGTTCGGAAAAATCTTCCTTGGCTGGGCTTCATTTTTTTGGATTATCATTCTTATTCTTCGTTTATTTTTGTTGCTAATACATTATGCATTTATTGTGTCTTCTGCATCCCTTCGATGAAAAAGCTTCATTATAATAACAAGATAATAATGATGCTCTCATCAGTAATAATCTTATTTACCTACCCACTTATAGTATATTCCTGTTAATCGTTATCTAAATAATGTTTTTTAACTCTGAAATATTTTGTGGAAATCCAACTTTTTCAAAACATCTGATTCAAAGTTGACAAATATTTTAAAAAGCTCGTTGTTAACAAATTTTTTGTGCAAATGTTTCTACATGATTCAGCAGCAAAGTCACTTTCCAATATTAAGGATGAGAATACAGCCTTGGTTTTTTTTGACCGGATTCGTTACAACAATGGGGGATTTTATTATGTTTCACATTGTTTTAGAGATTTCAATTCCTTTTTTTGGTTTGGGATTTGTTTGTTTCTATGTTTTTTAAGGAAAATCAATATCATTTTGATGTTCATTTTTTTACAATATCTTTTTATAATCAAATAGAGTCTTTTATATTCCAAAATGTATTGTATCTTTTCCAAAAACAATACTACAAAAGGGGGACTGATTCAAATATGATTGAACTCAAAGATAGATCTATTTATAGTATTTTCCAGATATTATTATTTATTTTCTATTTTTGGTTGGAATTTATGGTTCTGAAACCACATCAATCAGCTCTATATAAAGGTTATTACTCTGGTATTGATACTGTCTTTCATAGTAATGCTTATACATATTGTGTAGTTTTTCATTGTGTAAGCGAGAGTATTGATCAAGGAAGGGCCTATGAGAATCAAAATATCAATGTATCCTACTGTTTCTTCATCAGATCGTTACTGTTTGGAGGAAATGGTGGTGTCATTATGATTAGCATTAAGTCTCTACAAATGAATATTTCTAACACAATGTTCTATAATTGTACTTGTTCTGAGAGGGGAGGTGCTATTTATTTCTATTCCTCAAGCTTACATCTCAGAATGTTTTGTGCTAATAGATGTTCTGCTTCTATAGATCATTTTTCACTCTGTTTATCGACTGGGTATAATCAAGTAGAATTTTTATCTGTATCATCATGTTCTCATACAGCCAATGGATGGTATCCATTTTGCTTAGTAAATGGAAATCAGGGAGTTGATAATACCAATAGTTCAATGAACAATGCATACCATGTTTCAGGAATATGCATCTGGACCCCATCCTCATTCGAATGTTCACACTGTACTTTTTCAAACAACAAAGTATCGGGATATATTTGTATATCTTTATCATCTAACCCAGGAACTATGTCATCTGCTAACATTATTCATAATGATAGCCCATCTCATGGAGTAATATATGTTGAAGGAAGCAAAACACCAAAGATGACATATTGTATATTCCAAAATAATCAAAATACACTATTCTATGTTAACTCAGGTTCTGTTGAAGTATCTCATTCATTCATTGATCATTCTTCGTCATTTTTATTCTCTGATAATATAATTGTTTCTACATCAAACAATAATTCATTCACAAAAACAATAACTTATCAGATTCATTTCTTCAACTCTTTTCATTGCAATGCAGATGATCCATTTGTAACCCAAAAACCAATGAAAACAATTTATCAAACAAACTTTAGATCAGTGTCATTTTTGTATCAGATGATAATTCCAATTGTTGTTTGATAATTCCCAAAAATACTTATTGTTTAGGTTCCTAGTGTGTATGCTGAAGTCTCATTATTCATATAAAGACAAAAATCTCAATCCATTCCCAACAGAAAACAATTAATGTTTGCTTTTAATCTCTTCAATTTTGATTATGTATTGAACTCTCATCATAAAGAAAGTACTTTTCCATGATTTTTTTGAATAAGACCGAATAACTAGTGAGATATACAGGGAAAACACAAGATCCATTTCAATAGCCCTTTAAATTATAAAACATTTAGGTAACCTGTTGTTTGGTTAGAATATTTGCCAAAAAATCAATATTTTCAATGATAAAAATCCCTCAAGAAGACTTAACTTTCCTTCGAGTTTTAGGGAAAGGAGGATGTGGCGAAGTGTATTTAGCAGAATCAAAAACTTTGGGGAAGGTACCTGTTAAAAAAACGCTGTTAGGAGGAGATGAACAAATCATGCAGGAATTCTTGAATGAAGCAGAATTATTATCTAAAATGAATTCCCCATATATAATTCGTTTTTTTGGGACATCCAGAAACAAAGAAGGAGAGTGTATTGTTATGGAATATGCAACCAATGGAACCCTCTTCCATTTCCTCGAGTTCTTAAGAAAGAGAAAGAGTGAATCTACATTTTCATGGGATAAAAGATATCAAATGGCCCAGGATATCACCAGAGGATTGCTGTTAATGCATTCTCAAGGTGTTTTACATCGAGACATGAAAAGCTTGAATATTCTTTTAGATCAAAATATGACAGCAAAAATATCAGATTTTGGCCTCTCAAAGATCAAGACAAAAAGTCAAACAACATCTTCAAGTCTTTATGTTCAGAACAATGCTTTTGGATCATTATTATGGAAGGCTCCAGAGACATTTTCTATTAAGAATCCCTACACAGACAAAGCCGATATTTATGCTCTTGGGATAGTTTTTTGGGAGATTGCTTCTTGTCAAGTTCCTTATGAAGGATTTGATTGTGAAGCCATCAAGGATTCTGTAAAAAGTGGTGAAAGACTTGATATTCCTTCTAAATGTCCGGTCGAGTTCAAAGAGCTTATCAAACTTTGTTGGCTTCAAGAGCCCAAACAAAGGCCCACTGCATCAAATGTATTTGATAAAATTTCACAACTAATTGGACAAATCTCGAAATTTGATTCTGAAAATCTACAGGAAGTGCCTCAACAAAATATGATCGGAAGTAATCCAAAACGACTTGTATCAGAGAAAGTCTTTGATTCTAAGATTGAAATTGAAAGAAAAGGGCTTCAGAGTTTACACCATGAAGTCTATAATAATAATATTGAAAATGTTAAGTATTTGTTGTCTCAAGGAGTGGACGTGAATCTTGTGAATGAATTTGGATGTACTCCCCTTCATTATGCTTGTTCGCTTGGATTTATTGATATTGTAGATCTACTTCTAACTCATAATGCTTGTATCACATTATATGATTATAAATCTCTAACTCCTTATGATTATGCCAAAAATCAAGGTTTCGAAAATATTCTACAACTCTTAGAGAGAAAGATGAAACAAAATACAACAGTCCCCTTATTATCTGGAAGTAATCCAGATCGATGGATTTCATTCCAGGATGGGATTAATACTAATCACATCATTACAGGAAGCGATCGTTTTCGACTTGTGACGGATAATCAATCAACTGAACCAAATATTGAATCGGAAATCGATAGAAAGATTCTATTTTCCCAAGAAAAACAACGGTTTTTGCTTCAGGACAAGAAGAAGAGAGAAGAGGAAAATGGAAAACATGAAGAACACGAAAAACAGAAAAAAATCAATAAAAATGAAGGAGGTGATCGTAAGCAAAATGATGATTATGAAAAAATTGGTAAATGGAAGTCGAACAAAGCACCAGATTTTGAAGGAAATGTTTTTGAAGCAGCTGCTAAAGGAAAGCTAACAAGTATAATTTATCTTATAGCGAATGGAACAAATGTAAATGAAGAGTATTCAAATGAAATATATGATGGCTGGAATATGAAGAACTCCACACCCATCCATTTCTCTTCAAGATATGGTCATGTTAATGTTGTTGATTATCTTGTTAAATCAGGATCTAACATTGATGCAAAGAATCTAAATGATTTGACAGCTCTTCATATTGCATCATTAAATGGTCATGTTAATGTTGTTGAATTTCTTGTTAAATCAGGATCAGATATTGAAGCAAGAACCAAAAACAATAGTACAGCTCTTCATATTGCATCATTAAATGGTCATGTTAATGTTGTTGAATTTCTTGTTAAATCAGGATCAGATATTGAAGCAAGAAACAAAAATAATAGGACAGCTCTTCATATTGCATCATTAAATGATCATGTTAATGTTGTTGAATTTCTTGTTAAATCAGGATCAGATACTGATGCAAAGAATCTAAATGATTATACAGCTCTTCACATTGCATCTCAGAATGGTCATGTTAATGTTGTTGAATTTCTTGTTAAATCAGGATCAAATATTGAAGCAAGAACCAAAAACAATAGTACAGCTCTTCATATTGCATCATTAAATGGTCATGTTAATGTTGTTGAATTTCTTGTTAAATCAGGATCAAATATTGAAGCAAGAAACAAAAACAATTGTACAGCTCTTCATATTGCATCTGAGAAAGGTCATGTTAATGTTGTTGAATTTCTTGTTAAATCAGGATCAGATATTGATGCAAAGAATCTAAATGATTGGACAGCTCTTCATATTGCATCTCAGAATGGTCATGTTAATGTTGTTGAATTTCTTGTTAAATCAGGATCAAATATTGAAGCAAGAAACAAAAACAATTGTACAGCTCTTTATATTGCATCTGAGAAAGGTCATGTTAAAGTTGTTGAATTTCTTGTTAAATCAGGATCAGATATTGATGCAAAGAATCTAAATGATTATACAGCTCTTCACATTGCATCTCAGAAAGGTCATGTTAATGTTGTTGAATTTCTTGTTAAATCAGGATCTAACATTGATGCAAGAAGCAAAGAAAATTGTACAGCTCTTTATGTTGCATCTTATAATGGTCATGTTAATGTTGTTGAATTTCTTGTTAAATCAGGATCTAACATTGATGCAAGAAGCAAAGAAAATTGTACAGCTCTTTATGTTGCATCTTATAATGGTCATGTTAATGTTGTTGAATTTCTTGTTAAATCAGGATCAGATATTGATGCAAAGAATCTAAATGATTGGACAGCTCTTCATATTGCATCTCAGAATGGTCATGCTAAAGTTGTTGAATTTCTTGTTAAATCAGGATCAGATATTGAAGCAAGAAACAAAGATAATTGGACAGCTCTTCATATTGCATCATCAAAAGGTCATGTTAATGTTGTTGAATTTCTTGTTAAATCAGGATCAGATATTGAAGCAAGAAACAAAAATAATAGGACAGCTCTTCATATTGCATCTGAGAAAGGTCATGTTAATGTTGTTGAATTTCTTGTTAAATCAGGATCAGATATTGAAGCAAGAAACAAAAATAATAGGACAGCTCTTCATATTGCATCTCAGAATGGTCATGTTAATGTTGTTGAATTTCTTGTTAAATCAGGATCAGATATTGAAGCGAAGGAAGTTGATGATTGGACAGCTCTTCACATAGCATCTCAGAATGGTCATGTTAATGTTGTTGAATTTCTTGTTAAATCAGGATCTAACATTGATGCAAGAAACAAAGATAATAGGACAGCTCTTTATATTGCATCTCAGAATGGTCATGCTAAAGTTGTTGAATTTCTTGGTAAATTGGGATCAAACAATTATTCCAATTTAATGAAGAGTAATAAAAATTAACTATTTTGGAATGTTTTATAGTGTAGCATATGGAGATCCAATCTGATTTGATTAGAAAGACAAATAGTTAATTTAAAAAAAGTTAATACAAATGTTTCTTTCAACTTAAAAAGTTCTCATTTGATCTCTGATAATCATGATGCATTTCATTGTGTAAGCGAGAGAATTGATCAAGGAAGGTCTTATGAGAATCAAAATATCAATGTATCCGACTGTTTCTTCATCAGATCGTTACTGTTTGGAGGAAATGGTGGTGTCATTATGGTTAGCATTAAGTCTCTACAAATGAATATTTCTAACACAATGTTCTATAATTGTACTTGTTCTGAGAGGGGAGGTGCTATTTATTTCTATTCCTCAAGCTTACATCTCAGAATGGTTTGTGCAAATAAATGTTCTGCTTCTATAGATCATTTTTCACTCTGTTCATCGACTGGGTTTAATCAACAGTAAACTATGCTGTATTTGATTTTAAGATATCATTTTTATTATTAATAGAAGTCTCATCATCATTTCGGGTCAAGTATTTTTCCATGATTCTAAACTTTTTTTTCGTTATAGTGTTAACGAATGAAGAAAAAGAAATTTCTTCAACTTCTAGTAATGGTGGCGTTATTTTATTCGCAAATGTTGGTTCCTATGAATGGGAAAGCCCATTAACTGGCACCATTAAGGTTCTGGTTGTTGCTGGTGGCGGCGGCGGTGGTGGAAGATACTATGGAGGCGGAGGTGGCTCAGGTGGAGTGATTTTTCATGACTCATATTCTGTTATCCAAGGGAAAAAATATGTAATTCAAGTCGGATCGGGTGGTTCAGGTGGTCCAGCAAGCGGCTCTGGTGTTAGTGGATCCAATTCGGTATTTGACTCGATTATAGCAATAGGAGGCGGTGGTGGAGCATCATATTATGTTAGTTCTGGCCTAGACGGTGGATCCGGTGGAGGAGGATCACCAAACGTGAATTTGGGCGGATCATTTAAATCTGGAACTGCTTCAGGTGGTGTTTTTTATGGTAATAAGGGTGGTTCTGGATCTGATCAGCCAAATCAAGGAAGTATGGGAAGTAAAGGCGGCGGTGGAGGTGGATCAGGATCAGAAGGAGAATCTGCTTCTATTTTTTATTCTAATGCTGGAAATGGGGGAAATGGTACATCATTTGCTTCCATTTTCGGCAAGGGGATTGGTATTAATGGTTTTGTAGGGGCTGGTGGCGGCGGCGGAGCCTATACTGGAGGATGTGGACTAGGGGGAACAGGAGGAGGAGGGGATGGTGGATACTATTCTTCCAACGGACTTCCAGGTGTTGATGGTACTGGTTCAGGAGGAGGTGGAGGATCCCATGGTGCATCAGTTGGTGGGTCTGGGGGTTCTGGATTGGTAGCTCTTCTTGTTTCTGATAACATTACCAAAAAAAGATCAAACAATACGAGCATAATATTTCAGTTCATTCTTTTGTTTGTATTATATCTTTGATCTAGAATCATCCACAAAATAGTTTTAGTAAAAACCTCTTATTAAATAATGACTTTCTCACTAAACAAACAGATTAATTGTTTCGCTTTATCCTCGTGAATTTGATCTAACTCAATTAATGCAATTAATCCATTTGCTTGTACAAATGAAATAAAAAAGTTGTGATTTGGAAACAATTCATATAATGAGATCAAAGAATCAAGAATAAAATCAATTAATTCGTTTGATGAATTAGTGAGACATTCAATTATTGTATGTATATCCTCTTGCATGAGATATTGATCAGGTCCATATTCCAACGCAATGGAAAACAATATATAAAGGGAAGCTTTTTTCATTCTAAACACAGAAGATCTGATAATGGAATAGGCTTGAGAGGATAAAAAGTCTTGGATATAGTGTTTTTCATTAGTAATCATATTTGATATCAGGTATATTGCTAGCTTTGCAATTTTCAAGCTTGTTGAACTCACAAAATTAAGCCCATAATAAAAAACAGATGGATTATCATATGAAAAACTACAAGTAATATTTGTGAATATCCTCAACAATAGTTCATTTATCTCATTTGATTCTAACTTTATCAGAGAAGACAAATAATTATCAATACAGATGGTGTGAATAATATGATAAATCCCACTACTATCTTCAACAGAAAACAATAATAATGAATGCAAAGATATAACCACTGCTTCAAAAATGTCTGATTCAATCCCTATGCATATTAATTTTGGAGTTGGGGATTCGGGATGAAGTGTTATTCCATTAGATATGAAATCCTTAAAGAGATCAATGCAAAATATTTGTGAATAACTATAAAACACACCGAATATTGATAAAAAATCATAAATATACAATATTTTTGTTCGGTTTTGAACGAATTGATTAAGAATCCTGAGATATGAAATGATGTTTGTTTGAGAATCTAACATTTGCTGAAGTAAACCCGTACTATACAATAGCGCTGCATTAATGAATGATGACCCAATTATATTTTCCAGAATTTTGGCGGCGATTTGGGCAAAGATTTCATCTCCAATAATAACTTTTTTAATAATCTCTTCAAAGTGAACGTTTTGCATTATAAATGCGCACTGATGCTCTCCTATGGAAGAATAGCGTTCGATGAAAACAAGAACAATGTCGCTGATAGGAGAAACCACCAAATCCATAATCTGATCAAGTATTTTTCTTTCTTCGATTATAAAATCTGAAATCTCCGTTTTTTCGCATATATTTTCAATTAGAAAACTAATACATCGCTTTGTTCTATTGATTGATTTTGATTCCAAATCCATAAATATTTCTTCAATTCCTTCATATTCTATCTTATTTATTGAGGAATCCTCTTTATTAATCAAATCTTCAGTATCTAAATCTCTCTTCCTTTGTGCGAAAACCTGATTCTTATAATCTATTTGCCAATATATTTTTTTTTAACTCGACAAATCAGCAACATTGATTGAACTCGGATGCATCTTTCATGTATGTATCATTTTAGAGACTCCAAGATCCTGAAATAGTTACTATTCAATGATGTTCACATATAAAACAAATGCTTTAAAAAGTTGATTTTAATTGAAGAAACATGATGAAACAATTATTAACTACCCTTGTTGATATCAATGCATATGATCCGAATTGTAAAGCACTATTGAAATGAGAAACCAAAATCTATATCATAAGAATCACCAGTATGAACAAAAATACCAAAAATTAGACATTTTCCCTTATTGACGTGATGCCAATTATTATATGGCAGAATAAGCTCTGTATCTGTGATATTTCCCTCAGGACAATCAACCAATGTACATTGAGCTCTATCCCATGATGGAGTTTGATCAATATTAATATGAAGCCCTATCCTGGATTTATTAAGACCAGATAATGGAATTTTGATACAATATCCTTCTTTCCATTCGCTTGGGCAAAACCTAAACATCTTCCATTCATATCTTTTCAGAGTCATTCTTGATGGATTGTTGGGCGAAACTTTCTCAATTTTTGTCCCGCAAAAGTCACCTGCCCTACCACTACTACAAGAACAGAATCCTTTAATGCAAATTCCACGAGAAATACATTCACGGGCACATGGGGGATGTTGAGGTGGTGCAGTACATGTAAGGTTTGATTTCGATTGCAAAATAGAAAACGGACCCGTTATCGCTAAAGCAATTTTAATTGGTTGATTCAATGCAAAATGACCTGCAACAATGCTGATCATTACTTCTGATTCAGCATTCACAAATTTTTCAGCCTTAACTGCGGTATTAAATACATCTATAACTGGTATGTCAGATTTTCTATGATTACCAATAACAGTTATAGAATTCTTTTCGTTATCACTAATTCTAATAGAAACTATTGAAGAAACATCAGTACTAGCTAATGGATCACGGGGAAGATCTAACCACGATATTGTTGCCCTGACTAATCCTTTTTTATCTGCCTTGAAGCAATAATACAATGACTCTCCTTCAGTTATTTCTATATCCTGCTGAACATAGAGAAAACTAGTTTGATTTCCTGAGAATCTACCAGACAGAGGCATTATTGATGATAATATTGGGGTACCCCATCCATATCTTTCCGAAGGTAGTTCATCTTTCAAGGTGTAATCTTCTGCAGAATTAATAATAAGTGCTTTCAAAAGAGAACCTTTGGGAACAATTGGAGAATAATACTTGTCACTGGACAAAAACTGAGATATAAGTAATGCTTGAGAAGCAACAATTGCAGCCGAAACTGATGTTCCCTCTTTAATGGTTAGAGATTCTGGTGAGCATTTTGTTGAACCAGCTTTGGGTCCGATCATTGGGCCACCTGGAGCTACAATTTCCGGTTTTATCTTAAAATACTGGTTTGTTCCATATGATGATTGGTCAATGTACATATTGGGACGATTCTTATCAAAATAAGCATTTGGAGATGGTCCGATATAAACATTCTCTTCCTCAGCAATGAATTCATATGAAGAATTTGGCATTCTTATTACTGGATAAGAATACTGATTTGATATCGTTTCATTATGGAAAACTAACAAAGCTGCACAATTCGGATTTTTGCTCAAGAAATCATCACCATAGATACAAACACATTCATCTTTGTTATCAATATTCACCCGCCCAAGCAAAGGATCAGATTCAAAATTTCCAACCCTAACCAAAGGTGTTCCTGATGGATCAGTATATCCAATAAACAATTTTGGTTTCGCTTGACCAACATACACAGCTGTTGGCATAGATGTGTTAGTTGCAGAAAATGATGAATACTGACCTGTAGTACTCCCAACAGTTAAAACATTCTTAGAATCTGCTGGAGAGGATACAATTTTCCCTTCATTATCAGCAGGAAAGATCATTAGAACGTTAGGATTTTTGTATGCTAAAGAATCGATGGCAACAGTAAGAAGGGGCGAGTTACCCATTGTCCATGAATGTAGCTGGATATTGCATCCAAAATACGAGGGAATCTCAACAATATCTGAGAAGTTGCTGGGCCACCAATAGTTATTATCTTTTTTTCTATGAATATCTACAATAAACAGTTTGGCATCTGGAGCTAATCCATTATAATATGGGCCGAAAGGACGACAGTTCGCTTTTCCTGCAACAACACCTGCAATAAATGTCCCATGGCCATCTTCATCATCTAATGAATCACCCAAAGGCAAAAGATTAAGTATTTTTCTATGCTTGAGAGAGTTGTTAATAAACCTACTTCCAATTTTAGAATCAAAGAACCAAGGATTATTGGCATCGATACCAGAATCAATCAAAGCAGCACACTGACCAGTACCGGTAATCAAGCTAGAATGATAGAATGAAGAAGGAGAAAGAACTGATCTTGGGGATATCTCTAGAATATCATCAGGCCTATGAACTGCATTCTTATGAAATCGTGTTTGAAATGTTGGATTAAACTTTTTAGCTTCAATTTTTCGGATGCATTTGATTTTCGAGAGAGATATAATTGATCCACCATAATTTACAATAGAAATAAATTCACCAATTTGTGATATTGATCCTGGAAGCTTGCAATTTTTCGAATGCATCACAATGTAAGAATTTGATTCACTAGTAACCTTATCTTTTGACGGAATCTTTTTAATCCAAAACCTGCGATTCTGTGATATATGCATAGCCTTTTCTCTACTCATATAAATAGTATAAAATCGATCTCCAAGTGCAAATATGTTATCCAATCGGATTCCATATTCTTGTTCAAAATCAATTGGCTCTTTACAAAAGATATAATACCAACATTCATCATGCTTTGATATTTTATGACCAGATTCAGTATCTAGATATGTTGAATCCCGTAGTATAATTCTGGACAAAACAATGGCTATGAGCATAATATTTATTTATCCAACAAAGGTTCATTCTGTGAAGGTTCATTCATTGATTTCTGGTAGGTATCCTTAAGAACAGACAAAGGTATTAATGAAATGGTTATGGATATGAATGAAAGAAGCCAGAGGCCTGTTCTGTATGCTGATAGTGGATACTTTTTATTTGGTAATACACTATTCTTTAATATTTCTCCTGTGATATACTGTTCTATTGATGTACCTAAGAGCATAAACATATTACCACACCCCATTAATGTACCAACAAGATCTTTTGTTAGCAATTCTTTGAAATAAATTGCTGACACAGTCAGTGATGAACCTGATGACAATGCGAATACGAATAAATAGATTTGTAGAACAGTTTCATTTGGAGGGCTTTTTATCATATAAAATAGATAGGCTGTTATTGAAGCTATAAATGTGCATGAAATTATAACAAGTTTTCGACTTTTCACTAAGTTTGTGACTAAAGCCAAAAGAGGTGCGCCAACTGTCCATGCAAAAGAGGTCATTGAAATGAAATGAGATGCCTTTGTTTGATCATAATTGAATCCCATTTGCATATATGAACTACCCCATGTTGATGACACACTAGTATATGTTGAAGGAGTGAGGAACTTCCATGATGCCAAGAGCCAAAACTCATAATGTTTCGATATCTCAACAATATTCCTGAATAAATCGGAAAAAACTTGTTTGGGGCTCTTTTCTCTCTTCATTTTTCCTTCAGGTGTTCCTTCCAAAACAAAATATGCAATCACCGAGAAAACAATACTGAGTGCTGAACCTATATAAAATGCAGGAGGCCATCCATATTTTAGGCTGAATGATCCAATAGGTCCCTGTGCTAAAAGCCCTCCTAGACCCCCGCAGGCAATGATAAAACTCTGTGCATATGGAAAGGCTGCTGGCGAAAACCATTGAGCAAAAGCTCTGCAAACAGGGACATATATACACCCACACCCAAGTCCTACTAATAATCTTGAAGCACAAGTCAAGTAAAACGATTTTGATGTAGCACATAATAACATTCCACCAGATGAAAGGACAAGAGCCGCGGAGACTATATACGATGTATCAAATAGATCAGAAAAAGATCCTATTAATGGTTGAACTATTGCATATGACCAGAAATATGTAGATGATAATTGTCCCATCTCAGGAACAGTCCTATTAAAAGACTCTGCCATTTGTTTCAATAGAACACCTGGACAATTTCTATCATAATATCCAATGCCATAAATAATGCAAGCAATAGTGATCAACAAAAAGCGCTTTTTATCAAAATCCATTATATGAGACTGACTTATTCACACCTACTTGCATGAAATGTGATATTTAGTTATAGTCTACATATTTCATCAGCCCCGCTTTGTTTCAGGTATTCGACAACATCTTTATGGCCTCCTTTTCGAGCTAAACCGAGAGGAGTTTTCCCTTCATTATTAGTTTCATTGATACTTGCACCATGCTCCACAAGGCATTTAACAACGTTGAGATTTCCTTGCTTAGAAGCACAATGTAGTGGGGTACTCAAGCAATATTTCTTTTTGGGATTGAGATCGGCGCCTTGTTTGATTAGATATTCAACAGTTTCATAATATCCATAATATGAAGAAATATGAAGAGCAGTGTTATCAGAAATCGTTTGTTAAATTCATAACCTTTGGCATTTATGTTGGCTCCTTGTTGAACTAGATGAGTTACAATCTTGGTATTGCCATTTTGGGCAGCATGATATAGGGGTGTATAGTTATGAACTGGAATGCCAAATACCCATTTCTACTATCCACCTTTGCTCCATTTTGAATAAGATACTCAACAACTTTTAAATGCGAATAATTCGAAGCTTCATGAAGAGGGGTCCATGAAAAAACATCAATCCAATTTCATCACCTTTGGAATTTATATCAGCCCCTTGTTTCACCAAATAGTCAACAACACTTAAATGACCATTTCTTGATGCATAGTGAAGTGGATTTGACCAATATTTGTTCTTTTGATCAATCGGGGATTTGTTCTCTAAGAAGTAGCATATGAAAAAATGGTGGCAGAACTCAGAAGCATAACAAAGTTGCTCAGGAGATACTTGCTCCCCTGGATTAAATAGATGAAACATGTCAATATTGCCACTACAAACCACAATTGATTGTATAACATCATTCAGTGAGTATCCATTCATTAACATATGTTTGAAACAATTTAGTGATCCAAAAAAGCTAGAAAAGGATATTAAACTCAAATCAACTGGTTTTGCACTCCATTCAAATGGATTCCACTTGGCTGATTTTTGGCTAACTGGAAAAATACCAACGAAAGTCTCCAAATCATCATATTTAAGGCAATATTCAATACTTGTTGGTACAAACCCATTTTCAATCATTAAACTTACTTCTTCTTCATTATGGAATATTGATAAATCATACTCAACTGGTGTTCTCTTTCCTTTAATATATTTATTAAAGTCATTAATCTCTTTACGGAAATAAAAACATGAAATAAATGAATCTCTTCCATCTAAAAAGCCCCTTATCTCTTCAAACGAGTAAATATCTAGTTTAAACAATTGATAGACTAAAACAGGGCATTCTCTGATTGCTTTCTCCAATAGAAGTTTGCGAAAATCCGTATTTTTGGCATATTCCTCACAAAGGTTCACGACTTTGTGGAGAAATAGTGGACGAAGAGATGGGAAAATAACAATTCTATCAACCCAGAAATCAACATCAATAATGTTGATTCTAGTAACATTTTGATCATCAAATAGAGTTTTTTCAAAAATTATAAATTCTTCCATCAAATAAAAAATGAAAAAAATTACATTTTCGCCCTTAAAAATAATTTTATTAAACAATTACTTCTTATTACTTGACTTTCTCAGATATCCAAATAATTCGATTCTTTGAAAACCAAAATGATGATTCCCGAGCCAATTCACTCCCTCTGATCTTATTCTTATGTACCTTGAATAATCAGACTTAGTTTGACATTCAAAATATTCTTTAATCGATCTCTTGTTCATTTTCAGAACATCAATTCTTTGATCAATTGTTTTATATTCTTTTTTATCATTTGAAATTTGAATTGACCAATTCTTGTTGTGAACATCTCCACTATCAAAATCAATTGAAAACAGGGCATATCCAACTAAACTCAATTCATAACCCATCAAATCAATCTCTATCCATGAATTTGGTTCGTCTTTAGTGAAAAAGCGCTCTGTGCCATCAAGAATAGTATGAATATGAAATTGTGAATCACTGTTATTACTTGATGGAACCACACTCACAATCCCCTTTTGCATTGGATTTCCTGACTGAAGCTGGCTTAAATAATCAAAAACACCTTTGAATTCCCCTTTGAATAATAATTCTGTTGTTTCAACTTTGGCTTTTTCGTCTTGTATTGCCTTCAGTTGGTCATTTGACTTTTTTTCCAGATCTAAATATTTATCTCTTTGGAGTTTAAGCTCGTTATTCTTTTCAATCAATACCTGAGATATTTGTCGGTACTGTTCATCTAAATCATTAAACTCCTTAATAAACTTATCTATTGTGGTAATTGCAGATTGAAAACAACTGTTGGTCTGCTGAGAAGGAAACAGACTTAATAAATAACTCAACTCATTTAGACTAGAAGTTTTTTCAAATTTTATCAAAGATAGTATCATTTCAATGCTATTTCCATGATATTTATGGCATTCTTTTATGAATGGCTCGAGCTTTGATACAGAAAACTCTCCTGTACAAATTCCAAATATTCTGGTTAAAATGGGAATACTAATATGCCCAAACTCTTTGATTGCTAAAAATTGATCAATTCTCTTACTGATATGTCTTTCGATTTCGGAAAAATCGTAAATATTTTCTTGTTCTTTTTCCAAAATAAAAGATACAATGGTCTCTGGAGATTTTTCATTAAGAAGAATACATAATGAATGACAACCCAATTCTTGACAAAGACTCAATACCCCTGCCAAAATTTCAACTTTTGGGATGGATATCCGATAATGGATGAGATCTAGAAAAGCTTGGACTACCATTTCAGGGTATTCTCCTTGAATAACAAATATTTCACATGGAGAAACAATAAAAAAATCCTGAAACACCGAACTATGGAAAACCATGCAACCAATATTAATGCTAAAACTCTTCTTATTGTGAATAATAAACCCATTCATAATTCTACTCTGGATTATATTTCTATACCGATCCAAAATACTAGGGCAAGCACCCAATTCTTTCAAAAAATTCAAAACCATCTTTTGATACACTTCTTCCAAAGGAACATTACCTGATCTCATAAATTCAACAAAATACCTGAAAACTTGCTCATCGGCACAATCAATATCAAATCTATCCTTATTCAACAGCTCTTGAAATCGCTTTAATCCGAATAGTTTCTCCTTTTCGACTACTAATTCATTATCTTTATAAACAATTTTGGAACAATCCATTAATATTCTGCCAATGGCATAAATTCGATTTTTCCATCTGAGGGAGGTAGATGAACAGTGTTGTACAATGGTAATATTAATAATTGAAGAATAAGTAATATTGTCTCCAATAGACACAGTATTTGATGTGACACTTCAAATGATCCAGAAATTATTCATATAACAAAATCTCCTCCAGAATCATGAATTACTCCAAAAGATGGACTTGTATTATGAATAAAATTCGTGTTTGAAATGGAATCAAAGATACATTTACTATTCGATGAAATACACTAGAGCTTGTATGAGTTGATAGATTACAGTTCAATATTACAGATACTTGATTTGCGTTATTCATTGAACTGTTTGTGTTGAATACTTTCTGGTTACTACCTGACAAACATATTAAAGGAACTGAGAGAAAAAGAATTTTAAACGTTAATCATATGAATACAAAGCACTTCAGTCATAATCAAATGGTTTCTTTCGCAGATGATATCACGGGTCGCAAATCGGAGTCTGATAGGCTAAGAAAAGAAATTGCGGAGAAAAAAAACCAAATTGATTTATTGGAACGAGATATACCAAAATTAAGCGAAGCTACTCGGTTTTTGAAAGACTTAATAGAAGATTTCGGGAAGTCTGGTTATTTTCAATTTGATCCGATCCCGGATAAAGTGGATCCTATCGATGCAGTAAGTATTCTTAGAAAAGGAATCGATAGTTTTATTGATTATCATTTGAGATTAGAAAATAGATACAAAATTGAGTATACAAAATCTGTATTTAACCTCGAACAAAGCCTTAAGGCTTCGATTGATAACTTAATTCGTGAAGATGAAAAAAGAGTGGATGCAATAGATGGGATTATCCACCAAAAGCAAGTCATTAGATTGTTAACAAATGAAAAAGCAATTTTACAGAATACTATCCTTATGAGGAGTAAGGCATTAGAACGACATAAAAGGCAATCAACTGAGAGTCTTGAAGACCTAGATGAGATTTTAAGCGAAAGGATATCCCAGCTTGATGAAATAAGGAATCAGAAATCGAAAACAGAAAAATACTCATCAATGCTTGTAGAAAGAGATTCCGAAAAAAAACAGATTAAAGCTGAACAAAAACGAGAACATGAGAGACTTCTAGAAGAGCTAAAAACTTTGAAGTTAAAATATAAAAAAGAAGCCTTTGAGCATAATAGGAGCATGGCCGAGCTTGATAACTCCAAAGAAGAGCTTTCCAATTTAGCGAGGCTAGTTGGCTCATATAGAGACAACCTTAGAACACAAGAGTTGCTGGGGGAGGAGATAGAAAATAGGAGACAACGTTCAATATTCAATATTGAACGAGAAGAAGCACAAAAGAAACAAGTGAACGAGGAAAAGAAAACCAAAGATCTGGAATTAAAACTTAGATCACTCACTACAAGAGTAAATGAATTGAATTTCCAAATAAGCCAAACAGAGCAGAAATTGCAATCTCAAATGATGAGAATACCAGACTTTTCCCAATTACATCAAATTCTTGATATTTCCATGAAAAATTCTCAAAAATTCAAAGATATGGTTAACCAAAGGAAATATCTTCTTGATGAAATCCGTGAAAAGAATAGAATGATTGAGCAAATGGAGTTCCAAGAAAGCAAAACCAGAACTATGATGTGGAGAAGTCAGTTGATCGAGAATCCTGAAAGAAAAAGAACCGAGGATCCAAATCAGGTTCAACCTGTTTTTCGCCCTGACTAGTAATTGAATTCGTTTTATTCGTTCTTTATTCAAATATTGATAGAATTTATTAAGAAAATTTGAAAACTTGGTAGTCATTTTTATTATTTCATGAGAAGCTTCAAGAGCATTAAAACCAAACTAAAGATAAATCCAATATTTAACGGTAATGAAGAAACTATTTCAGGTATAATTAAAACTATTTCGGATTTTGTAAATGAGTTCGACGAGAGCTCTGAGATAGTCTGTTTTGTATTAAGAATTCTTGATGAGATAAATAAAATAGAAGAACGAAAGTTTAGAAATCCCGAAAAAGAGTTTATTTCTCGTATCAAAAGTATAAATGAGGTGTTTGAAGGGATTAATGTATTTTTGTCAGTGATTAAAGAAATCTATAGTTATCCATTGGCCCTTAAACTATATTATATTTTATTTAAGTATTCTATAATCGAAGATCCTATCACCAAGCTAAAAATACAAACAAGTTTTTTATGTACCAAAAATTTCCTAGGATCTAATAAAGGAATTTCTTATTTTGTTAGTCCTTCAAATACTGCTTCCACATTATGTGCAACAATTTTACTTTGTATAAAATCTATTATTAAAGGGAAGAAGAATCATAAATTACTTATTGTTCAGCCAAATGTCTCGCTAAGAGATACATTTTATCAAGAACTTAAAGAACAAGATTTGGGCCCAATAATGTTGTATAGAGGCATTTCTAGATTTAAAAAAGCCAAAAGAAGCAACATTCGAATAGGAATTTGTTGTCCTTATGAAATAATTCGATTTGTGCAAAAGATGGATGACCCATCACAGTTTCTGAAATATAAGTACATTATTGATGGTATTCATCATAGAACTATAGAAATGGATATTATGATTGCCATAATTAATGAACATTTCCATAAATTTTTAGTAATTGATCCTCTGATAGTCATGTTATCAGCATTTCCTGATAAACAAGTTCTTGAATCTGTTAGAGAATATGATATGATCAGAGATCCATCATTTAAATCAATACAAAAGGTAAAGCCCCAATACTCTTTAACAAATGATGTTACAGAAAACGGGGACAAACTTATCGAAATGATTTTCCAAAAAATTAAAAATTTAATTCTCAAAGAAAAAAGTGAGAATATTTTATGCTTTCTATGCAACCCCGATCAATATAACTCAATTATAAGATCAATGTATAGGAAAATTAACTCAATAAGAGAGAATGCAAGTTTAATTGAATTATCTAAATTCAAAAAAGATTTTCGATTCCCTAAAAATCACATCATCTTATGTATTGATTTCACATCAGGGAACAATCCATCACAAAGAAGCATACTGAAAAGATTTGTTCCCAAAAAACAGACAGTACTGATAAAGATTTTCTTTGTAACCAATCTATCAACTCCCTCAAAAATATTCCTTCCTTTAAAATGCATTATCGATTGTGGATTATTCGAGTATAAACTTTTTGACCATATAAAAGGGATTTCAACAACTATGACAGCTCCAATTTGTCAATCTATGTTAGATCAAAGGTTATTTGATTATGGAAAGTATTTGAAAGGAGGGTATTCATTGATAAAGTTGAATAACCAACAATTATCTGAGACTATTGTTCCTGAAATTGAATCAATCGATCTTTCTTCATATATTATTTATTTAAGAAACAAAAATCTTGTTTTTGAGGACATAAAGTACCTCCCTAAACCAATTAGTTCAGAAAAGCTATCTTATTTGATTACAGAATTGGTTAATCTTGGCTTACTCGACAACAAGAAATCATTAACTAATCTCGGAAAGAACATTTCGCAAATTTCTTTCTTGCCTCCATTTTTATCAGTAACTCTATTTTCTTTTTATGAAAAAATGAATAGAAATCCTTTTTATGGGCTTTTAGCTGTTGAAATTTTGTTGATTATGGTACTGGATGAAAACTTTATTACTAATTATAACGATCCAATACTTGTACAAAACTTTTGCCCAGAGTCAGATATTGTAACATTATTTAAATCAATAAACCAAGTATTGATCATGTCTCAAAAGGAAAGGAAAATAGTTGGCTTTGATAAAAATAGTTACGAGGAATTTGTTGAGAGAATGAAAACATTATCTAGTATTTTCATGAATTCAAATCCTGATGTGAGTGATGATGATGACTATGAAGAAGATGAATCAAATCAAAAGGGTATTCTTAATGACTATGTTAACTTTGTAAAGGACATTGATATTACCAAGTACATTAATGAAATTATTGGGATAATTCTCAATTCAAAACCAGAGTGGATAAATATGAGGTCAATTACATTCAAAAATATAAACAGATTTTCTGAATTCTCTCAAGTTCTATTCAGTGGGAATAGTTTTATCGAAAATGGAAATAATTCGAAAACAGAAATTATTTTAACAAAAAGACCCGGGTGGACAGGATTATATATTCCTGGTCATGTTTATACTTTTTCGCTTTCAAAAATAGGGCTCAGTAACACATATTCTGGGTTTATGATACATCAAGATAATTCGAAGCTGAATATTCCCGGAGTTGTTTCTTTAAAGATTGATCCTAGTCTTAATAATGACTACTTTTTGCCTATGTTATTTGGTTATTTAGGATATGATAATATTTCAAAATATTTTGTTCAATGTAGTTCTCAAAATTCTCAAAATTTCTATTCTCAGTATTTATCTATCATTGAATCCTTTTTTACTCATTACCTGGTATTTTGTCCAAGTAATGAAAGTGTAGTGCAAACTGTTAGAAATGGTATATCCAAAATTGAAAAATTAATACCATTCATTCCACGATCTTTGTTAATGTATAATGAATCTCCATCATGTTTCATTGAAATTCTAAATAATGGTAGTAGCATGTATGAAACAAAAGTTCATTTTCATGATATGTCACCTCCGAATGCATATCACATTAATTCCAGATCAATTGATTTTGCTGAGATGCACATTAAGGATCTTTTAAATCCATTAATGAATATCAGGTTTGCTCTTTCAGGTGGATTGTTTAGCCTTGATAACGGTATTAATGAACCAAAATTTGAAATTATTACTGATCCTCAATATAAAAGTGTTTTCGATGTTGTTCCTTCTCATTTGGTATTGCTTTGTGATTCCGATTGGTCGCAAATCCCTTCTGAACCGACACTTGAATGGAGATTTATTGAATCTACGCCCAAATTTGATCCCACTAGATTTGTTACCAGAATACCCAATAAGCCATTCAGATTTAATAATCTTGGATATTCATATTTAGCTTTCCTACCAACTTGTATGTTTGCGAATACACCTTTTGTTGATAATGTTAATTCATATTATGGAAAATCGACAATTAATAATGAATTGGTTCAAGAGATTTCATTTTTCTCAAAAGGAGATAAAACTAATAAATTCGATCGTATGAGATTAATTGAGAAATTAAAGGAAAAGACTGGAGAACAATTCGTATCATTTGATTACTTGAATGGGAACATTGGCTTTTCAGTTTATGGAATGGGTGCAAAAGAAGGTATGGAATCATTAATTATTTCCGCATTTGCTGAATGTGGAATTTCAATAGCAAGGGTTGAAAAAGTACAAATTGTTTCATTCACTATAAATTATTATCGAAGTATTAAAAAATCGGAAAAAGAGTTTTTGGCATCAATACAAAAAATTATTCAAAGATTTGATAATTTAGTTATAAATTATCAGAATCGTCTTATAACAAAACAGAAAATCCAATTTTCTCATGTGAAAATGATTTTAACAGATTTCATCGCTCCATTTGCATTAGAAATTTGCAAAATATTAACTTGTGATACCAATAATCTAATTAGAATACCATTTTCTGTAATACATTCATCTTTTATTTCATTTCCAGAAACAAGAAAGATCATCTTTGAATTGCTCCAAAAAAGCTTTCCTGATATTACCAATAAAGGGCATCTGTTTTTTGGATCAAAAGAATCATCTGAATCAATCATTACACTATTAAACTCTGGGAAATTTGATTTAAGATTGGATTATGATGTAATACCCATAAGAAATTGTAAAACTGGGTCATTAAGATCCAAAATTGCGACTTTCAATAAGCAACATCAAACTCAAATATTTTTTGACGCATACAAAAAAACCATCGTTGCATTGAAGTCTCTTAGAAAAGAGGTCGAAGAAATGTTAGATATACCAATCTCTGAACCCCCATTATTGTATGGATGCGTGAATTATTGTGAAGAACCATTGAAGTCTTCTGATCATTTAACAGTCCTTCATAAAGACAGTAAGAAAGAAAATCAATTAGTATGCCTTGATTGCTACAAAGATACGATTAAATTTGCTCTTCTTGATATGATGGAAGACGATGAATTTGATATTGATAAAGCTCATTCTGCCGATAAAAAGCTCAATAGCATCATTAACATAGATTCTTCATTGGAAAATGAGTGTTATTTCCCTCAAGTTTCTTTAGGGCAGCTTCTATGGATATTGATGAAAGAAAAAAGTATGTATGATCTCACTAGATATTGGGTAAATGGAGTTATGATTCAAGCAATTCACACAAACAAGCACTATTTCACATGCTGTCCAATCCATCCCACCGTGTTTTATTTAAAGCCTAAGCCCCGTAATATTCAAAAATGCAGTAGAAGCGATTGTCAATATGAATACTGTCATGAATGTCATACATGGCATATTCCAGGTTCAGCAAAATGTACAGCAATATGGAAGGGCCCCAAGTGTCCTCAGTGCCATGTTCCAACAATTAAAGAAGATGGGTGTAATCGCATTCCTTGCAGATGTGGATGTCATTGGTGTTATTGTTGTGGAGCTGGATTTAGTGATTCTACTAGTTGTTACGCCCACTTAAACTCGGTTCATGGAGGGTATTGGAATCCAGTTAATCATCAATATTTCTAAACCCAGTTTTCTCACCCTTAATGGGTATTTTTTACCCCAGTATTTATGGAGGCAAAAACAAACCAGCCAGAGGGAGAATTTGACTCGATTCTTCAAACGATTAAAGAAAAAATGGTTAATTATGAATCATTTACTCATAATTTGTTTGATATAATTCTTTGGGAGCGTTCATTTGTCTTAGTATTAATCTTATTAATTATTAATTCACTTATTTTATATTCATACTTTTCTCAAATCGGTATTTTGGCATTTTTGATTCTTCTTGTGTTAATTACATATGTTCTTTCTCTGTTGTTTACTCGTTTCGGTAAGTTTTTAGAGAATATGTTCCTTCCTCCTCTCCCTCCGAAAGACAACACCAAAAATTTCAATTTCATGTGCAACATATTTGCTAAAACAATTGTGTTTCTAAAGAAAGCTTTCGAATTCATGACAGGAGCGAACTACCAACCCAGCTTATTCAAGATTGGGTTTATTGCTGTTGTCTGGACTCTCCTAGCCATCGTTGTTAACTACATCTCGTCGATATGGGTCTTCCTTCTCTGTCTTAACGCTATTCTTTTACTTCCTGGTATATTGCACAGAGAATCATCAAAGCCCCATGTGGACTGAGTATTAAACAGGTTTACTTTTTTTATGGCTTTTTGTGGAGTTATTGAGACAGATAATAGTGATTTTCGTGATTTGCTTTCGCGTCACTTCGAGCTCATCTCTGGTGAAGATGTAAAATGTGCTTTTTATACGAAACATCCTTTATATAACGAGATTAGTGTGATTATTACCAACTGGTCAATAAGGACAGTAGTTACTTCAGCACCATCTGAGTTTAGTGATTTTGTGATCCCTTTAAGATGCATTGTTGAATGCAAAAAGAAAGGTGGAAGGAGATCTTTGGGGCAATATGGGATTAACATTCTGCTTAATACATCAGTTAGTGTGTTTTTTCCCTTGGATAAGCTGAGTACTTGCAGGAAAAGCATATTTAACTGTTTATTGGAGCAAATCCAGAATGTTTTCGAGCTTCCTAAATCAATTTGGGCTTCAGATCATTCATGGTTTGATGAATTAAAGCGGGTCTCTAATTGGGAAGAAATATCTAACGACTTTTGTCCAACATACCCAGAAAAGCTTTTGAAACCTTCCGAGTTATCTTTAGAGACTTTTAAGGAGTGTTCAAGACATAGATCTCGAGGAAGGCTTCCATTTTTATCATATATTCATCAAGCTACCAATACTCCTCTCCTAAGATCATCCCAGCCACTTGTTGGCTTATCTAATGCTGATTCAGAAGCTGATTCAATGGTGATAAGATCCTGTATTGAACATAGAGGACTTGCTATTTATGATTGTCGGCCTAGAATTAATGCATTTATGAACTTCTTTACTGGAGGAGGATGGGAGTCGACTGATAACTACTATAACTCCAGTTTGGAATTCTTCAACATTCCAAATATCCACAAGGTTAGAGATGAATCGATCAAAATGAAGGAAGCAATTGGAGTAAGTATCAATCCTTGGAAAAATTGGGGAAATCTGATTGTACAAATCCTGAAAGCATCTATCCAGACTAGCGAAATAATGCAATCTGATACTGCTGTATTAGTTCATTGCACGGATGGTTGGGATAGAACAGCTCAGGTTTCATCATTAGTCCAAATATTATTGAGTCCCGAAGGAAGAACCATTAATGGCTTAAGAATGATAATTCAAAAAGAATGGTGCGATGCAGGTCATATGTTTGGTTTAAGGTGTGCTCACCATCCCAATTTCAAACTTGATGAGTCTGCTCCTGTTTTCATTCAGTTTCTTGATTCTGTGTTTCAAATTATTCAAGTTCATCCTAATGCATTTGAGTTCAATTCATCTTTTCTTGAATTTTTGGGATATCATGCATATTCACAACTATATGGAGATTTCAATGGAAAAACCCAAAGAGAACGAGAGAATGAACCCAGGCCCCTTTCAATATGGAATAATTTATCTTCGCCAGATTTTGTTAGATCCATTACCAACCCAGATTATGTTCGAGTAGAATCAGATCTTGAAATACAGAACTTTGAGTATGTTTTCTTTGAAAAACTTCTTTCTCCTCCAATATATGGCAGTGGTTCAAAACTTCCAAATAAAACTATCAATAATTATTGGTTTATGTTAATATTCATCTAATTCATCTTGTATTTGACTCTGAATGGATGTGGAAAGAGCATAAACCCTTTTCTCTTGTATTTTGAGCAAATTTGATAATTTGGTAATCTCGTTTTCGACTTCAAAAACTGAAGAATGAATCTTTATGTCTTCGAGGGTACTCTTTTTAATATTCTCTAATATGTCTTTAGATGTAGCGATTTCTGCTTCTGTTTCTTCAATGGATTTGAGAATTTCACTCTTCTGTTGATCCATTTCTTTTATAATGTTATCTATTTCATTTAATTCGTTCTGAGTCCTAAATAAATCACCATTTCTAAGATCCTCGATGAATTTTCTCTTTTCATTAACTATTTCTTTCTTTAGATCAAAAAGCTCTTGAAGTGAATCTTTTGATGATTTAATCATTAATATGTTGTTTTCATTTTCTTTAATTATTTCTTCCATATTCTTTATTGTTTGAACTTCTAATAATAATGTTGATTCGTAACCTTGAATTTTGGTTTCAAAATCAGATATACTTTTTGACTTTTGATCCATATCTGACATAAGCTTCAGCATCTCTTCGGCGTTCTCCTTCTTTTGCTTTGTAAGCAAGGGAACAATCTCTTTGCATTTCTTCAGTAATGCCCGTTTTTCTTCCAATAATGGCAACTTAGCGAAAGCTTTGGAAAAACTTGATGATTTTATAACTCTTGTTGATGATGATACTTCGGGTATATTTTGCTCATAAGCACTCAGACCTTGTTTTTTCATACATTCTCTTAGAGATAATAATTCTTCATCATTCAATTCATCTAACAAAATATATTTGAACAATGAAATTGATTTCTTCCCATGAATAAGTATCAAATTCAAACACAAATTGGAGAGGTACATTCTATCTGGGAGGACACACATTGGATTATTCATTATTTTAACAATAAATGATATGGGCAGTCCCTTAAAATCAGCCATTTCTCCAAAAGAAGAAAACCTTGATGCAAAAATTTGGACAATGGAGGTGGAGCATTTATATTTTTGGGCTGATAATGAAACTTCTGCATAAATTTGATCATCTGTAAACCTCGAACATATCTCTTTAGCAATTTTTTGGGATATCTCAGAAGATTCCATAATATCTGAGATGCAAAGAACCTCTAAAAAATCAGATAAATTATACTTTCCGATTTCAAAGAGATTAAATCCTAAATATATATCAAATTTTAACCCAACCAGGTCACCTCCTAAAACCATCTCCCTTTTTCCTTCCATATTAATCAATTCCCGAGAAAATAATCGAGAAATACTGGATAAATGACCCTCAGCAACATCATATTTCTTATCCCCAATTATAACCCGAATTCGCCCAACACGCATTTTTTGATTTAGGTCCAAGAATTGAAAAGTTTACTGATCACAAGAATTGTTAAACGTTCGCAATGAAGGAAAAAAACTTGAGCTTTAAGTGGTCTGTTACTGATGAATCTTCGATATATTCTGTTGGAATTTCTAATGATGGTAATATTGTAGGTTCTGCTTTGGCAAATGGTAAAATATCAATACGATCGTTGAATACTGGCCGGCTATCCTTTGAGTTGACACATTCAGATGAAGGATTTCCGATTACTGGTATTAAATTCAACCCTGTCAAAACTAATTCATTCATTACGGTCTCATCTGATGGTTCTATAAAGGAATGGGGATCTAAGCAAACGAAAAACGTGTGGAGTGATATAAATAATAAAGCACCATTAAATACGATTGACATTGAACCTAATTCAAAATATTTTGCAGTTGCTGGAAATGATTCAAGCATTTTGTTGTTTGATTACACATTTAAACAGTGCTTGCATTCATTTTCTCGGAGTATCAGCGATGTTTTGGTGGTTTCTGGTCATAGTGAGCGGGTTTTTTCTGTTGTTTTTAATAAGGAGGACCCCAATATCATGCTAAGCGGAGGGTGGGATAATAATGTGATTGTATGGGACATCAGAAACAAGGCTCCTGTGATTTCTTTTTTTGGTCCCCATGTATGTGGAGAATCAATAGACATATCAGGTCATAGAATTGTGACAGGAAGTTGGAGAACAAACGATCAGATCCAAGTTTTTGATATAAGAACAGCAAAGCTTCTGAACTCCACAAAGTGGAATATATATAATAATGATCAATGTATGATTAACTTCTTAAAAGTGCTTCCAAATAAGAATTCATTCGTGGCTGGGGGTTCTGGAACGAATGAAATGAGGGTATTTTCTCTCGATACTCTCAAATCTCTTTCGTCGCCAATAACCTTCAAATCCAAACCATTCTCATTGGCAGTGGCTAAAGACTCTAGATGTGTTGTTGGAACTGATTTTGGAGAGCTGCAACTATTTTCGTTTTAATGTAAACTTGTAATTTTTTTAATGAAAGTGAGCAAGTTCGATGTTTTATTACTGAATTCCTTAAATGAGTTTAGAACCGGATTATCTCGCCTTCAGTTCCACGATGAATTAATTAGACGATCATTTGATTGGCTATCTGGGAGAAAACTTGATAATAGCAGTTTTGGTTATAACATTAAAAAGTTTAGAGTTCTTAAGGAATCATCAATCGATATTGAACTATTAGATGGTGATTTGGATAATATTGTTGAGGTTGTGGATAGGATTACCAGAAAACTTAATTCAAACGATTTAAGGAGTGTTGATATTTTTTTAGTAGGCATTTCTTCCAAAGTTTTTGGATCAAGTTTGAAATGTGTTTTTGTTTTTGGCGGATTTGGCAAGAAGAAAATGAAGGATAAACCAAAGCTTGTTCCGAATGAAGAAAATTCCGATATTGGTTGTATACTTACCAATGATCAAGAATCGCCATGTGAACTTAGAATTAAACCTGGTGAAAAAAAGCTGAAAAATCTTGAAGATACTTTGGATTTTGATGATGAAGAGGATGATCAACGCAGAACACCAATTATTCCAGCCAAATTTGCGAAAAAAGCCAATACCCTTCCACTTAAAATTAGGAAAACTGATGATTTCGATGAACTTGGCTCATTCTTTGACAATGATGATGAGAACAAAGAGAAAAAGGATGGTTATCTTGAATTATTAAAGAACAAGAACCATATTATTGGTACACCAAGACCCGTTAATATACATTCTCTTTCTAATGATGGTGATAGCTTCGATGATTTGAAGACTCTCCGAGAAAGTAAGTCTCCAAATCTAAAAGATAACAGTCTGAAGCCAGTATTATCATTGAAAAACGGTAATAATAATTTGGGAGATGTTTCAGAGCCTAACTTTGATCTTTCTCAAGCTAGGACAAATGATCACACGCCTAAAAAAGTTATGAATGGTCCAGATAATGCAGTATTTTTGAACAGGCCCAAATTTGATGAAGATTCTGATGATTTTGGAGATTTGAAGCCTCCTGTCAATAAGAACAATGAGAAGCCTACTCTATCTCTACCTAAGAATGAAACAGAAGAAGATTCTGATGATTTTGGAGATTTGAAGCCTCTTGTCAATAAGAACAATGAGAAGCCTACTCTATCTTTACCTAAGAATGAAACAGAAGAAGATTCTGATGATTTTGGAGATTTGAAGCCTCCTGTCAATAAGAACAATGAGAAGCCTACTCTATCTCTACCTAAGAATGAAGATTATGGTGAAGCAAGCAACCCCATGATTGATTTACCCGGCAAAAAAGATCAAAATGTTAATATTTTGAAAAATGATGCCATCTCAAAGAATTCTCATTCTAATGAGCCCATTTCTAATTTGTTAGCATTCTCGAATGAATATGATTCATTGATTCCGCAGATTAATCAGGGAGAGCATCAAAAAAATCTAACTAGAAAAGGAATGAACTATCAATCAATTGCAAACCCAAAACCCATTGATGTCATTAAAATAATCCCGCCTAAAATCCAAATGCCCCAAACTTACAGTAATGATGATTTTCACACCAACATCAGTGTTTCAAAAGAGAACTCAATCAGAATTGTGTATGAAAAGATTAATAATCTTATTAAGAAAGAAGTTGAGTTCTACAAAAGAACATCAATAACTGATGCTAAATTAACTGGATATATTAATCATCTTCACAAACAGTTCATTATTGCTGGAAAAACAATAGATAGCAATGATTGGAAAGAATATATTGGCTCGATGTTCAAATCAGTGAATGTTTATTCGTTGATTGTTAATGGGACACAGTTCAATGATCATGATTTTATTCAAGTTTTGACAAAAAGGTTGAAAAGCTCAAATAATGATAATTTTTCATGTGTAACCCAGTTTCTGTATAATGATATATCAACTATTGTAGTTGTTTTTGGTGAACTTAACCCAGATATGAATTCGACAAATCTGGAAAAGCCATATATTCAATTTGAAAGAAGTAAGATTAATAATTTTGTAATATACATGGTGAATAAATATCGATCCGGATCCAATCTTTCTCCATTTTCATATTCCAGAGATAAAAATTTGATTTCTATTGTGAATAGTAAAGCAAAGGAATTCGGAGACAATCAAAGACACATAATCACTCCTTTCCCTATTCCCGAATACCCAGAAAACAGTGGTATCTCTATCCTCTTCTCTTTCTCAAACTCATCTGGATATTATAAAAAGTCCAAACAGGCTTTTAATTCTTTGTTAGAAAAAGAAATTATGAGAAAAGAAATACTAGGAAATTATTCTTATATTGCTGTTGGTTCATGGGATTATGTATATGCAAAAACGACATATGTTTATATTGCCTTAACACATAATAAACAATAAATGATGTTAATGATTTACCTGAATACCGTAGCTTAAAAAGTTCTCCTTAAACTTTGTCATGCATGGACCTAATAATCTGTTAAATGATTCTCGATCAAGAGAGATTAACTCGCATTTGCTATTAGAGATAACGGTGGCTGCACGTGGTTGATTGGTAATTAGAGCTAATTCTCCGAAATAATCACCAGTCTTCAATGGACCTATGTATTCTTCAACACCGCTAATTGTCTTATATACCTTGCACTCTCCCTCAAGAATAATGTAAAACTGATCACTGTTCTCTTCTCCTTGCTTTATAATGACTTCTCCTGGGGTGGTAATCTTGGATTTGAGCGCGTCAATAATCAATAACTGGTTGTAATCATCTATGCTGTTAAGGAAACCAACTTGCTTGATTGACTCCTTATATCTATGTCTCTTTTTAAGGTTCAGATCTTTCAAAAACCCTTGATAAACAGAAATCTCAAGGGCCCAAACTGTGACTTGTTCTTCCGCAATAACTGAAGCAGCTCTAGTGGTTCCGTTGATAATAGCCAACTCGCCAAAATAGTGACCTTCCTTCAGTGTCGCAACCTTGTTGGTTAGCCCATCTACTGTCTTAAAAACGCTACAAACACCGGATTCGATAATATACAAATTATCTGGTGCAGCACCCTGTTGAATTATTGTATCATTAGCCGAAAATTTCATCTCAAAGAAATTATCTATTAAAAAGATTCTTTGAGCCTCATCCAAATGCTGCATTAGGGGAATCTTTTGCATAATCGAATTCAGATGATTGACAACATCTGCTTCCTTTGGATGAACAGAATAATGAGCAACTGTATTGGTTGTTACCTTCGATGAAAAGGCTTTTCTCCTATGGAATGACGTGCTAGAAAGATCCCGTTGTGTTATGGCGGATTGGCGACGACCTACAGCAATATTTTGAGCATTAGGAACCGCTGAAGATACAGTAGCAGATTTCTCCCCTAATAGACTAGGAAACTGCTCCCTTTCTTTTTGCGGTTTTAACGTATTCTGAAGCATTTCTATTATATGTTGTTCAACATTCTCTGGGCGTTTTTCAAGCAAGCCTTTGACAATGTTGATAAAAAGCTCTTTAACATGGTGCTTCTCAAGATACTCCTCTGGTGTTAGTGTGGCACAAGACATTGCAAATTTATCTTTATAAATTTCACAAATATTGAATTGGGATATTCAAATCTGATTATTTTGTAAAGTTAAAATTTTCTATGATTTACATAATAATCGTCGATTAAAGGGTCTCTAGTACCTTTGTGGAGTTGTGTAGGTACTGGAGGAGGGCGCTGGGGAAGAGAAGGAGGGCGTTGTCGTAGCTCATTGATTCTCCGTTGTCGAATATTACCAGAGTTTTATCATCTGATTTAGAAATTTTCCTTATACATGTGGCAGTTGAGGATGATTTTGGTCGTTTTCTGAAAGCGAAAGGTGAATTGCGGTGCTCTTTCTGCTTTTTTGGCTCAATTTTGATGAATGCATGCGGGTATTTTTGGGCAACAAGGAATGATGTTGTGATTAAATTGCTATTTTCTTCCTTTTTTGTTTCTTTTTTTGTTTCCATATATGTTTCTATCATTTTTGTGCAATTCATGAGGTTTTGAAGCGGTTCCCAAGTGTAATCTTCGGGTTTGTCATATCCCACCCATTTGACTTGAAAATGCATGACTCCATCAATTTCAGCATTATCAAGAATTTTTTCGGGAACATAGATATTGTTTTCTAGTTCTTCAACTTTAGCTTTTACTTTTTTCTTCATGGCTTCTTACTATTTATGTGAAGTGTTTTCTTTGCAGTGAGAATCCAGCTCTTAACACCCTCTTCATCCGATGTTGACTGGTCATCAAAGTCCAAAAGAGCCTGGAAGTCAATTTTTGTATCAATCAGTGGCTTCAAAACTTCTTCTCTGTTCAAAGACTCGGCAGCCTTGATGAATGGGTGATTTAGAAGCTGTGGAATGGTGGCTCTGTCTGCTGGAGATTTCTGGCAGCATGATCTAACAAAGTCTTTGAATTCTTTGGAAAACCTTTTCTCATCTCTGAAGCCAGGAAAACCCTTTTGAGAAATATTCACCATTGCAGGAGATGGCTGAAGTTCACAATATGGGGGAGCTCCCTCTCCTAATTCAACAGCAGTGCACCCAACAGACCATATATCAGCAGGAAAGCTGTATTTAACACAATCAATAACCTCAGGAGCCATCCAATATGGAGTTCCGATCTTGCTGACAGTAAACATATCCTTTTTCGACCTGAACTGCCTGCTTACACCAAAATCAGTGACTCTAAATCCACCTTTGGAATTCATCAAAATATTTGCAGCCTTAATATCTCTGTGGAGAATAGAATATTTATCATGAAGAATCTCAAGCCCAATGAGTATATCACGCATTACAATGGATATCTGTTCTTCTGTCAATGTTAAATTACGGAAATCTATCATATCCCTCAATGATCCTCTATCACAATACTCCATTAAAATCATTGGAGAGTTATTAAATATTATGTTACCATAATATTGAATAGTAAATGGGCTCACAATTGATTTCATAATCTCAATCTCGCGTAATAGCGATTCCCCTGCTTGTTTATTCAAGATTTCTGGGTTAACAGCTTTTCCAGCAAGAATAGTTTGCGATGGAATATGAAGAACTTCGTATACTGATCCAAATCCACCACGGCCAATCTCCCTAATAATTTTAAAAATATTCTCAGGAGCAACAGATCTATCAAATGTCCACTTCAAATCCTTGTCAACGTGAGCTACATGTTGGCATTCAAGAGGCGAAGAAATCTTCATCAATTGAATAAAATGCACGATAGCTTTACAAATCAGAACTTGAGGAGCTGCTGGATTCGGGTTCGGGTTTCGGGAGAGTCTTTTTCTTGATGTACCTCTTTTTCCCGTCATCCACTCCTGGGATAGGCCTCCTTAGTTTCTTTTTCTTGATGTGCTTCTTTTGAGGTGTTGCCTCTTCTTGAGGAATAATCTTCACAACAATTGGTACCTCTGGGGGCATTGGTGGCTTCTTAAGCCTATTTGCGTATGCAGTGTAATCATCATTATCATCGTCGTCATCTATTGTTTTTTGTATAAGCGCATCGAATATCGTGGAAGGTTCTGATTCGGAAATTGCTGTGGAAAACACCATTGGCTCATCTGAGCTCTCTTCATCTTCTTCAGCTGCTGCATCTGAGTCGAAAAGCATTTTCCTGACCATTAAATCTGGATCTTGGATAAGAACCATGTCTTCATTATCTGGTACATCGTTTCTCCTCCACTTGAATCCATTGTTCTTTCTAGGCAATGGGACTGGTAAAAACCACAATGGGCAACAAATTCCAGGGCCCAAAGTTTCGGTACAATTATTCCAACATCCAAGATCATAAGGATTGGTCATATCTCCTGTTCTTTCAGCTTTTAACTCATGCAAGGTAGTGTTATTTGTAACAAGATATCTAACATGTCTGAAGAAGACAATAACAAAGAAAATGAAGAATAGTACAACAGGAATGGCAACAATGAATAATACTATATGCTGAAAACCATTAACCCATCCTTTGGTAAAGATAGAATAAATATCAAAACCAAGGATCGCAAAGAAATAAATGAACATGATGCAGAACCAGATTAATTGTATGAAAAAGTACCTATAATTCTTAAGTCCGACCCAATTTGAGATCCATTTGCAAATATGGTCAGCACGGAGAACAATTCTTCGTGCTTGCTTGGATAAGCTCCCTCTCTCTGGTTTATCATTTTCAAATGCAAACTCATATTGTTCATCATTAGTAATTACACCCCCCATTTGTTCTTCAAATGAGTATTTTTCTCTCCTCTCAACAGCCCAGTACCATGGAAGGAATCCTGGCGAGCTACACATAGCTTCGAAATAAGCAAAGCCCCAAATTATGAAAATCACAACCCCAATAATAAGGAAGGTGTTCCTTGTACTGGCGTTCATGCTATTAAATGCTGACCAAACACCAGCACCAAATGCAAAAATAATAAGAGCAATCACCATTCCTGGGAACTTGAATGAAAACTCCCACTGATTACAAAAATATGAATCAATCGATGGAAAATAAACCATATGATTTCCGCAGCAATTACAAACTTCCTTCCATTCACTAAATTCTGGGATATATTGTTGAGACCCATCGATCTCAACGACTTTCCCTGAATAGTCATACGCACTCATCAATATTTAAACCGACACATTTTTCTGAAGTTAACGATTTTTCTGAAATCTTTTTACATAGGTCAAAAAATTCACCTTATAGGGTATTTATTTAAACATTATCATAGAAAGACTTTCCATTCTTCAATGATTTCGTTAAGTTTTTTTCTCCGTGGGGATTTTGGATCGATAAAAGAATTCATTTTGTTAATGCTACTTTTGAGAGAATTTGAGAAACCAGAAAACAGAAGCTGGTTTTCGGGATCATTAAACATTGATGTGGCAAACATTGTTTTTCCATATGAAAAAAGAATGCTATCAAGCAAAAGTAATGATAGCTCTGTATTATTCTCTATGAGGAACTCACACAGCTTAAATGAGCTGCCCATATCTGGTATTTTTAGGACTTTTGGATTCTTAATAATGATTTGTGCCAATTCATTGTGAAGTTCTTGTGAATTAACAATTTTCTGAATTGCTGATGAAAAACCCGAAGAGGATATAATGTTAGATAATCTACTCATCCTCGAGTTTCTTTCATTCATATTTATAATAAATTGAGCTCTTTCTCGACGGAATTCATTGAGAACACTTGATTCATCAGCATTCGAATAATACTCACTTATTGAGATTTCAGAATGTCTCTTAAGAGCTGATTTCCTTGATTTTGTTGGAGAGGATGGTCCAGATGGAGAAAATGGCTTAAGCATTGATATTTTCGCCCTGCTAATTATTACATGATCCCTCATTGAAGATGCAATAATTGCATTGCCATCATTGATTTGCATATCATGAATTTTTCCAATTGACAGAGAAACTCTCTCATGAAGTTCAGGTGGTGAATGTGATTGAAGTGTGAGCATTTCCGAAGAAACCGAGATTGAATGTGATGAAGTTTTGAGGAATCTTATTGCTCCAATTTCTGATGTATTCAAAGGAATAGATGGTGCTATTTCAACATATCTATTCATATCATAGAACTTAACAGATCGATCGTTCCCACCTGAGACCAATATATTCTCTGAGTGATGAAACTCAACAAACTTTGCTGGGCCTGTATGGCATTCGAAATATGATAAAAGCCCACCTGCAACCAAATCAAAGACCTTGACTATCCCATCATCACCACATGATGAAAGATACTTTCCATCTGATGAATATGCAAGACAATTAACAGAGCAGCTTCCGTGAGTAAAAGTTGCGATTGGTTGTCGAGATTTTGGATTAAAAACCTTAACCAATCCATCATGTCCACAAGATGCAATATTTTGATTATTTGATGGATCAATAACAATATTATTAACAATAGAACGGTGAGCCGACCAGCTAGACGTCATCTTTGAAGCAGAAAGATCAAAAACAAGAACGGCTCCACCATTATTACCGCAAATAATAATTTCTTCTGTGTTATCAAATCTAGTTGATGACACAAATGATGGGAATGGTCCATAGCTCGCACATGGAGACTGTTTCCCAAGTGACCACAGATTTAACATTTTATCATCACCTCCGGTCGCAAAAACCATTCCAGTCCGAGGACCTACAGATACAGAAGTGATTGGTCCATTATGAGGCACGATATTTTGAAGTGTTGATACTTTATCCATACTAAAAATCTAAAAATCTAAAATCTTTATGCAATGACTTCTACTTCTGATTGGTCCTCCATTATTATGTTAGGCTTTAATACATGCATATAAGTGAATGCTGCACACAACAATAAAAATTCCCCGAACAACTGGAGAAAACTATATGAAGTCCATTCTTCACCAATAGAGAGACTATAATGATTGGATCTCTTGATAGACGCTCTTATCATTAATTGGCATACCCACACACCAATAGCTTGAATAACATCAACAATGGGTCGTAATTCTGGAGATGGTCCGGTAGCTGTTAATGTAGATAAACTACTAAAGCAGTACAAAAACAGGAGAGATATCTCTAATGACAAAAGATCAAGGTTATTCTTGAGCAGAACTATGGTGTCAAATAAATCTTCGCTCAATCCTATCCCCTGATGCCCGACTTGACCCTGAAGAGCTGGGAAAAATATTCCAAAAACTATCAGAAGCCCCCAAAATCCCTCCATACTAATGATAAGAGAAGGGGTTGATTGTATAGTATCAAATAAGTATGTTTCCAGTAGAAGTAACATCGACTGAATAACCTGCGATATTAAAACTAGGAATAATCCAAGATAGACATAAGAAGATGAGAGGGATGATGTTTGAATTGTTGAATACCCAATCATTATTAATGCAAAAACAACAAGCAAAACTGATATCCATACAAGATTTGGCTGCTCTTTCTTAAAGAAAATACGATTAAATGCCGGATAAAACACATTTAAAGAGGATTTGAATGCCATCCACACTGATACTGGGATGTAAATCAGTGCAATATTCTGAAAAGCGTGAACTAATACTCCACATAATGCTGGCATTATTGCAGAAACATAAAATATCCATCTATTATGCCTCTCTTCATTAGATCCGGGTTGATACTTGGAATTTACAGCTTCTGTGTCAATTGGAACCTTTTTGATTAACCTTGTACCCTCATGAGTCAGTAAAGCTAGACACATTCCAAAATATGTAACAAATGTCTGGAACCAAGGTTTGTGAAAACTTGATTGGAATAATGGATCGGATAAAAAAGATTTTTGATCAAAAACATACTTCTGCATTAAGGCAATCACTGTTCCGAAAAACATCATCCCTGGAAAAGCAGAGAGACGCTGAATCATTGGGGCAGAGTTAACCATTTTTAAAAAAAATGCATTGCCCGGGAATCGAACCCGGATCAAGAGCTTGGAAGGCTCTCATGATAACCACTACACTAGCAATGCTTTCAAAAGATTGATTATTTACTATTTATGGCTATTCAAGTTTTTAAAATCGATTGAGCAAAAATTTCATAAACTCACAGAAATCTGTAAATACAAGAAAAGTTGTAGAAATACAAATCAAGTTTTATCATTTAATGGAATTTCTCTTCAAAATCAACAAAATGGAAAGAAGATGTTTTATTCTCGTCATATTTGTTGAAGCATCTCTAAATCTAGATAGTAAAAAAGGATTTTACTCAGATTGAACAAATCCAAAGAATTCAACACGGAATAAAACAAACCAATCACTGTTGTGCCAATTCTTACTATTAGATGTGATTCTTATGTACCTGTAATACTTGTTATTAGGTTGAACTGGAAAGTTCTTTTGAGCACTAGGATCATTAAACTTACTATTATTGTTCTGGAAATCAGTAGTATCTACTTTGTTATCAATGATTTCGAATGTTGATCCATCTGTTGATCCCTCAACTTTCCATGACTTGACTCTAAAATGATCATTCATAGAGTAGGATGTAATAGATACTTTTCTTGGTTTGAAATCAAACTGAATCCATGAATTGGGGAGATTTTGGCTGTGCCAGTAACTACTATCATTCTTCAAAACATTTTTTGCATAACATGAACTATTCGCGATGCTAGATACTGTTACATCAACATCACTAGAATCAGCCAAATTCCTACCAATTTTCTTAGATAAACCATCAAAGATACCTGAAAACAGATCTGACTTAAATGGATATTCGGAACCTTTCTTAATTTGTGCTATTTGATCATCTTTGGCTTGAATTTGCATATTTTTTTCGTTAATATCTTCATCTTTAGCTTGAATTACCCTGTTTTTCTCGTCTAATATCGAATCTTTTTCTTGAATCTTATTATTCTGTTCTCCTATTGTCGCCTTAGAAGAAATGATCTCCAGTTTCAACTCTTGTATGATTTTATCTTGTTCTTTTATCTTTCTATTCATTTCATGTGAAATTCTCTGTATTTCATCTCTCATCGAAGAGAATTCTCTTTGGAATGATGATAGAACATGATTCGTGTTATCATATATATCATTAGTGTCTCCAATAGACATGATTTGGAGAAATTGATTCAGTTCAGAGAGATCTGAAGGCTTTTGGTATTTGATGTTGTTTAGTAGGATTTTAGCTCCAGTTCCATGATGTTTCATACATCCAATCAAGAAAGGCTCTAAAGAAGATAATGAGAAAGTCTGATTAGAAGCAGAAAAAATGCGCCATAATGATGGAAGAGAAACCAAACAGAAGCTTGGATTCTTCAAATATGTATCTATCTTTTGAGTAATTGATCTTTCATATTTGGACAGATCTATGTTATCATTATGGTTTTGGTTTTGTATTAGGAGAGAGAGAACTCTCTCAGATGAATCATCATTAAGAAGTTGACAAAGAGAATCACAATGAAGACAATTGCAAATATCATAAACATCACCTGCTTTTTCAACACTTGGATAAATGATTCGATTATGAATCAGATCTAGAAACACTTCAAATGATTCTCTAGAATATGAAGAATTATAGTTAAAAACCATTCCACAACTATTCTTGTAGAATTCTCGCAAACCTTCACTATGAAACAACAAACATCCAATATTCACTTCATACTTGTCTCCATTATAAACAATAATTCCATCTTTCTCTTGACAAAAAAGACGAGAACGAAAACACTCAAAAACAATAAAATGTGATTCCCATTCTCTCAATAAATTAATAACTCCAATTTGATCATTTTTATCTATAGGAATATGTCCCGAAACAAGAAAATCAATGAAATGACAAAAAACATCAAAATCACACGAATCGCTCAAAACAATCCGATCTTTTGTCGAATATTCATCTCTAAATCTCTTTAAACACGACAAAACATCCTTTTCAACATGTTTTGTTTGATCCTGACATTGAAAAACAACTTCTGGCATCACAAAAAATGTCAACAATATCTCAAAAATAACACTCATTTATTGGTAAAGAGGCTTATGTGCTAATGCTTAGTATTCATTGATTTTCAAATCTAAACAAGAATTTATTTAGAGAAGGAATGTAAACACTGAGATTAAATACAAAATACTTGTATTAGGTAGATTCTTTGAATTGCCAATAAATCCTTCCCCCAAAGTATAGAAACCGGTCTGAAGATTCTCACTATTTATTGTATAATTGTTATTTAAACAGGAAACATATGGAACTTGATGAATATTAGTCAAGAATGATTCATCTGAGCTATAATACAAAGCAAATGAACCCTTAATTCTATTTAAACCAATTGATGAAAAATCAAAATGGACGATTCCTGTATTTGTTTGAGTACATTGAATAAACCATTTTCTTTTTAACAGGAGATCAAAAAATGGAGTCCGGACAAAGTCAGTACTCTCATTATTATGAGCTGCAATTAAATAGTTACCATCAGTATATAAAAATGAACCATACAAAGAATTACTTCTTAATCTAAGACAGCCAGACGAGAACACAGAATAAGAAATCATATCGTTGATTGTTTCTCGGCCAATACCAACAAGCTCAACAATTCTTTTTCCTCCATTATACTGATCTATTAATTCAGAATTATTAAATGTTCCACTCATCATTGATTCATAAGCATTAATAATCTTTGTCTCAGAATTTGAAAGGCTTTTGTTGTAGATTATAAGATCAGAAATTCGACCTCGCCAATTCTCATCCCAAGAATTACAATTACCATTTCCTCCAATTGCATAACAAGGGGATCCACCATGAGAACCACCAACATCATTCATCACCGTTTCTTGAGAATTGATATTAACTCTATTAGAATTAAGGTCGAATATTCTATAAATGATTGTATTCCAATCATTAGGACCTATTTTTTGAGGAATTTCGCTAGAATGAAAATGGCTTGTACCACCATAGCAAACTACGACACCCCTTAATGAATGAAGGCTAGCTGAAAGAGTTACTCTTCTTCCGCCTAGATTAAGGTTAACAATCTCATTTGTCGATGTGCTCCCAGATAATGCCCAGTTTCCACTATGAGTAACACTGGAAACAACAGAAACAGGGTAGTTGCTTACAACAGCAGGCATAATCAATTCTCCACTTCCATCAAAAACCATGCTTCCTCCATTAAAATCAGAAAATGAAACCCCTGGCGTTATAGAAACATGATAGTTGTTCCCACTCATATCGATCCATTTCTTATTAAAATAATCATAACCTTCATGGTATCTTGCATCTAACCAAATTGTCAAAGAAGATGAATCTAATCCTGCTGGATAATAATCACAAATGAAAAACAATAACAACATAAAAATTTTTGTTTGATAGGAATTTTTATTTCAATTTGAGTATCTTTTGAGCATTTGTTATCCTTTATGGTAGTAAGTTACTACTGAGAGATGATTCAAAGAAATATTTCCATTGGCTCATTTGGAGATAAATTGTCATTAAGAAAAAAATTCATAATAAAAAATTCGAGTCGTTTAATATTTAATTCCTAAAAGCATCCCCAGTGTTAGTAAATGAGAATCCCTGTATGTGGGATATGTCTCCCATTGCTGGAGAAGCGAATGAGTCTGCTGGTACTTCTTGAGTAAATTCGGGATCAAAATTCTTTGGTTTTGTTATATCAACTGTGTCAGGTATGAAGGATGGTTGGTATGACCTTTGGTATACCATTTCCCAATCAAATCCTTCAAAGAATGGATGTTCTTTGATTTCATCAATGGTAATTCTTTTTGATGGCTCTTTTTCAAGCATCCTAAATAGAAAATCAGATATTCTGTCATCTATTCCGTCAGGGAAGAATGGATCCTGCTGTGTTATGGCAGCAAACATATCTACAAGATTCTGGCTATAAAAAGGAGTGGCTCCAAAAATCATCTCATATGCCAATACACCAAGTGCCCAAATATCAATTTCTTTTCCATAGGGATTCTTATTAACTACCTCTGGTGCCAAATACTCTGAAGTGCCACAAAAAGTGGTTGCTGTTCCTCCTACTGCTACTTCTTTGGCTAGACCAAAATCTGTAAGTTTAATGTGGCCCTCTGAATCTAATAAAACATTCTCTGGTTTGAGATCACGATATATTATCCCAAGCTTGTGCATGTGCTCAAGAGCTAGAGCTATTTCTGCAATATATAGCCTAGCATTATCAATTTGAATTGTTCCCAATTTCTGCATATGATAGAATAGTTCTCCTCCAGCAGCATATTCCAAACCAAGGTAAAACTTATTTGGGGTTTGAAATGCAAAACAGAGTTGAATGATAAATGGGTGCTTAATTTTCATTAGAATATTTCGCTCGCACGCAACAGAATCGAATGCAGATAGTTCCGCAAGACGAGATTTTTGGAGACTTTTAATAGCAAACACTTTATCAGTGCCATTAAGCTGCGCAAGCATAACTTTTCCATAATACCCTCTCCCAATGACAGACAATATTTTGAAGTTGTCCATTGATAATCGTGGCGGGAGCGGTGCTGCTGATCTGATCATTGAAACCCATCGATGCATCTCATTTGCAGTGGTGGCACAAAATTCATTTGTAACACCATTAGAACATGTTACAACAAATTTATTTATCTGGGAATTACCCTCAACCGTTACAATTGTAGAACTATCAATAGTTAACGTTTTCTCAATATTCTGGAAGTCTTTATCATGGGATATTTGCAAAATCATACCCTCTACCTTAAGATATCGCTGGTGCCATTTACCGTCTTTGTTCCCTTTGCGTTTAATCGCTCCACTATATGATTGCAATGAATCTATAAATGAATCCATCTTCTGAATGCGGCGGTTAAAATAAATTCAATTGCCCCTGTCTTACAGCAGTCTCAATTTTCTTACAACTTTTATAAACTATTGAAGAGATTTTGACACTTACGATTATGTAAGGAAGTTTATGTTGTAAAGTGGAAATATCGGAGAATGAATACGAGGAATCTTCTGAGATCGATTCCGGCTGCTAATATGCCCGAGGTAATATTTCGGGAATGGGCCACTGATGATTCTAGTAGCAATTCTCATCAAGTTGCTACAAAAGCCCGTCCCCATCCCAATGAGATTCAAGCATTTTTTACTCAGTGTATAGCAGATATTAATGTATGTATGTCTACTAACTTTTCTGATGATATAAAACTGCGTGTTTTTTCCGTAATTCAGGACATATCTAAGGTTATTTCTGAATATTCGCAAGTTTTGGACCTCCCACTTGTTATCAGAGCTCAAAATGGCCCGAATTCGGCAAAAGTGAATAATTATGTTGATCAGATTACTCTTTATACAACTGAGGTGGTCGTGCTACTTAATCAGTTTACTGTTCATGCTGAGATTCTGATGAATCGATCTCTCTCTCTTGAGAAGTATGTTTCTTGTTTGAATTCGGTGGTTAAGCAAATAGAACTAATTTTGGGAAAATATGCTATTACCCTGAGGGAATTCTTTACTATTATTCCTTATGATCAAGCATTTCCTCAAGTTTATAGACCAGAAGTTGTGGCTCCAGTGCAACCTAAGCCCTCGCCTTCGGTTATTAAAGAAGATCCAGCACTTGATGATTTTCAGAACAAAGTTCAAATGCTTTTGGATATTGGAAAAGAATTTACCAAGATTGACTATTTTTGGAAAGACTTACAAGTTTCAACAACTTATTCGGGGCGAATATCACAAGCTGCTAATGATGTATATCGAGCAATCGGAGTTATTGACCAAATGGTTGATTTGCTAGACCAAATGAGTCCTGATGTTCTTTCTGGATATACAGATACTCCAGCTGATCAACTTCGAAGCTCATATGAAGGAATGAGATCAAATTTGAATATTCTTAAATTCTTGAAGAATCACTCATATGGCGCAATATATTCAAGAATGAATGGTTTTTCCAAACAATGCGTATCAATCATTCGCTCTTTGAGAGTACCATATCTTGAACAAAAGAAAACAACCAAGTCTGAGGTGATTGTTAATAGTCCCTATGATGCTTTGCCAACAATTGAATATCCTGGATTTGATTGAAGGGACAATTATTTTTTTCAATGACAAATAAATATTAATCAATTTTTGAAGAAATAAAACTATTAAATTGAACATTAATTATTCTTATTTGATAAAAAAGTAACTTTAAATAAAAAAGATATTATCAAAAAGTTGTTGATTTTATCCATTATGGATCAGGAAATCCAAGTTGGTGACTATCTTCTAAAAGAAGTAATTGGTGAAGGATCTTTTTCTATAGTTAAATTATGTCTTCATCTACCATCAGGCATTCACTATGCTTGTAAAATCATGCCAAGAGACAAGATTGTAAAATTGGATATAATGGAGAGATTTCAAACTGAAATAAGAGTGTTCCAGCAAATGAGGCACCCCGGAATAGTTCAATTGGTAGACTTGCTCAAAGATGATCAAAACTACTATGTGATTATGGAGCACTGCCCAAATGGTGAACTTTTCCAGTACATTGTACAGAGAGGGAGATTGGAGGAAAAAAATACCCAAGTTTTTATCAAGCAAATACTCCTTGCTTTACAATACATTCATAAAAATGGCGTATCTCATAGGGATCTTAAGCCAGAAAACATTTTAATAGATGGTTCAGGAAATATCAAGCTAACAGACTTTGGTTTATCCAAGTTTGTTGACAAAAACAATTTAGTCAATACTCCATGTGGCTCACCTTGTTATGTGAGCCCAGAATGCATTTCTGGGAAACCTTATAATGGTAAACAATCTGATATTTGGAGCTGTGGGGTCATTTTATATGCCATGTTAACAGGTCAGCTTCCATGGACAAAAAGAACTCAAACAGCATTATTCAAAGAAATTGTAAGTGGAATATATTGTATTCCAAAGCATTTATCATTATTATCTCGTAGTCTATTATTGGGAATGATGTGTTCTGATCCATTAAGGAGGTTAACAATAGAAAAAGCCCTTGTTCATCCATGGATAGCTAGTATTAATGTAGAAAGATCCTATAATAGATGTTTTCACTCCTCAGTTAGCCTTAAAGCAGTGGATTTGTTTTTTGATGAAGACACTGAAAACCCTTTTTCAGCTAATTTTTGTGATCAAAAAGACATGTTTTCATCAACTGATTTGCTATCCTTTGGAAATACAACAAAGCTTATGAAGAAAGTATATGGATTGCCAAAAATTGAAACAAAAACGACTTCATCTCTGGGAGATAAAAAGAATATCCCTATTGGAAAAAGATCAACAATGCCAAATGCCTTTAAACAAATTGGTCCATTGAAAATCTCTCATCATTATAGCCTTAACAAAAAAATAATCTTATTCCCAACAATGCAGCAAAAATTGAATATTTAGGATAGAAATCCGAAAAGCTCAATCTGTTTCAAAACCAAATAGTTATCTCCACTCCAATTTGGTCCTGTCCTTGCTATTTTGATATATCGATAAGATGATGATTCATCTGGAGAGCAGGGAAAGTATTGAGACATATATGGCCCATTTAAGTCGGAGTTATCTTGTCTTTCATCCAATGCTTGCCATTGAGCATTATCGTTGGATCCCAAAACAGCCCAATTCTTTGGCTGCCAACTGTTTTGTGGCCTCCAATCAGATTTCAAAGTATACCCTGTTAATTTAAGCCTAAAATCAAGTAAATCAAAATGTATAAACTCATCTGGATTGTTAGTTGAGGAAAATGAATCACCACATGCTTCAACCAGATATATATATGGGTTATTTGACCAAGCACCAGATACTGTCATTTTAATTAGCCCCTTTTCGACAGCGTTGCCTCCAGCACGGTAATTCAAATATGAAAAAACGCCATCAAACTTATCTCCTTTAAAGAGTATATCTGATTTCTTCTCGTTTCCCCTTCTCCTTGCATTTGAAACAGGATACAAAAGCCTCTTCTTTAAATTGCTCCAAAGCCTGCCAGAAAACTCCATATGCTCAATTTGATCAATAAAAATAGCTATATCATCTTCATTTAGAGAAGAGGAATCAACAAAAACCAGTAAATCAATGTACTTCTGCCTATTCTTAGATATTAATTGGACTATGAGGGATAATAAAGCATGGCCACTTTTGATTCCTAATAATGGATGAGCAAAAACACTTTCAAGCAATGGGATACTCATGCATTGGACTTCTGAAACGCTGATAAGATTAATGTTAGCTGCAATATCACCAATTAGCTCATCTGCATCAAGATTTGAAGAGATCTTTTTTTCAGCCCTAACAATTTTTTGGCCAAATGATGGATCATTATCATTGCCAGATAGCCATCGCATTATCTCAGAACATCCTAATTCATCAGAGAGACAATTCAAATAGATCTGAAACTGAACGTTTGCTTGTATCTCTCTTCCATCAAACAAAGAAAGAAATGTAACAAACAGACCTAAAACATCATGTGTCGTTATTCTGAATTTATCAAAACTAGGATCAGACATATGAATTTGCCTCACTTTATCAGAAAAATAATCCGCAAAGAATTTACTGCAACGAAATTCAATCTCATTGGATACAAAGCAAAAATCCTTGTCGTATGGGAGACAATAAAGTCTAAGTGTCTCGCTGGATAGGGAGATTGTTTTCATAAATTTAGTTGATAAACACGTTAGTTGATTTTTTCAAAAGTTTGAGATAAATTATTTTTTAACACAAAGGGATTAAAAAAGGGCTTTTGATCATTAACACCCTGTTTTCATCAATTGACTTTTTGGGGAGATGTTTTTGGTTGACTGTTGCTCCATCAAATAGTGGTTATTATGTTAAACAATTTCTTCAACAAATCTTTTTGTATATTGAAATCCCACCACAATAACTATGTGGAAATGATGAGAAGGAAAAAAACAATTTACTTATGAATGCGAATATAGCTGTTTTTTCTTTGAAAACACTGTTCAAGAGGGGAGACAATTTGTCGAATAGAATAATATTAATATGGAAAATGATAAGCTTGGCGTGGATCTGTGGTTGTTCGCTTTATCCGAAATCAAATAGAACAGATTGTTGAACAATGGATGTGGCTTCTAAAACCCGATTCTTTTTCCAATAATGGATAGTCATCGCTGCAGAGAATGTAAAACCAAGAATTAGAGAAAATATAAGCAAAAATGTGAAATCAAAATGACTTGGCGTTTTGGTGAATAGAGGAGTGATAAAACAGTTCACAACATCATAATCAATAAACATTGAATAACTGGTATCATGTTCAATAATAGAAATATTATTTACTTGAACACCGCTAATTTGCAAAATATGATCTGAAATGCAGTTAATAACATATCCGCTGAAAGCATTTATGTCTATATATGCAAGATTTTTGTTAAAAGTACAAGAATTTATAACAATATTTTGTGATCTTAGCAAATTGAGCTTACAAATATTACCTTTCATACATGAATATGACATGTCACAATTAATAGAATACAGAAGAACCCCATTACTAGCTGTGTTATTCAAAAGCAATGAAAAATCAATAATCAATTTGGAAAATGATAGAATTGAAGAATAGTCATTCGGGAAATTATTTGACGAGTTGATTGACAATATACTATTTGATATCTCCATTGATGATCCAATAAGATTTCGATTCAATGGAGAACATGATGTAATTGTCGAAATATTAAACATGATATAACTATTATCATCAAGGATAATGCATGCCATATGAGCTGAATCAGAGTGACAATTGAATCCACATGATCTGATCATTGAAAAGCGGCCATGCATCGAAACAAAATAAATGCCTCCTCCACTAACTGAATCAAAGTTATTATGTGATGATGAGTTTGAGAATACTGAAGAGATCACTATCAATGAAATAAATGGAGAAGTCAAACTCATACTGCCACCATTAGAATTAGAATGGATTCCATAGAAAAGGCATTTATCAACAAAAAAACATGATGAATAACCATGTTGTGTGATTGTCGAATTAATGGATTCATATGAAAAAATCGAACAATTGTTGTCAAAACTGTAACAGTCCAGATTAGACATATTAATGAGAGGTGCACGGGTCAAAAATGAACAATTTGTGTAAATACCACTGGGTTCTTCAGCTACATCAAAAAAGCAATCAATACATGGAATCCCTATCGTGAGTTTCGTACAATTATGTATAATACACTGAGAAAACACAACATGAGATATAGATAAATAAAACTGATTTTCTTTAGCTGAGTTACAATCAACAAAATTCATATTGGAAAATTCAACACCAGAGTTAATCAAAAAAAATGAGTATTGATGATTTGATTCCAAGGACGAAAAAGTCGAAAAGCTAAAGTTATTATTCTCATTATCAATAAGCATAAAACCATAATTCTTTGATTTGAAGTTAGAAAAATTGGAATTCTTAGTATTTCCCACTAAATATGTCATTGAAAACAAATAACTACATTGATTATCTTGAGATCCTCCATGATCACTACATGTAACCAAACCAATCTGGTATTTTCCTTCGAATTGAGATAAGATAAAATCTTGTCCAATAACCGCATTGCAGTTTAAAAAACAACAGGCTCTCATTTTCAATAATGAACAGGTGGAATAAATCGCTCCCCCTCGTGAAGCAACGCATTCATAAAAAATAGTTCTGTTGAGTGAAACAGTTGCCGAGTTATTAAATTGATCGAGATAAATTGCCCCCCCATCAGATCCTGATAGCTTGATATTCAAGAATTTGACATCAAAAATATAGTACGACGCCTCTTTGAGGATCAATACAATATGCATATGATAATTAACATGGCTGATTGTATTGGAAAGTGTTAATTCATATATTAAGCACAATAAAAAGAACATTTCAAACTTTCAAAATTCTGAGTTAAACAGTAACAGATCAGCTCTTTGTTGAAAAAGCCAGTTGGAATACTCAAATTGAATCATTTTGGGTGCGATTTGATAAAAACCCTTGATTGTCCCAATATGGGGTGCTGGTGACCAAATAAAAAATCAATGTTAGATAAGATGTTATCATTTGAAAACTCGCTATTTGGGGATTCTCCTTCTTTTGAATACGAAGAATCGATTGATGAAGATTTTTTGGTGGATAAGTTAGTAATGTTTCCGGCTTTAAGACCATTATTTTTGGATAGAATTGTGTCTTTATGTAAATGCTATTGTCAATCCCGAAATATTCGGAAAAAACTATTGAATATGTCTATTGATGGGTGCCCTGTGATGATTTATAAGCTATTTTTGGAGGAAATGTTTACTTTTGGAGAGATTAGTGAACTATTGGATAAAAATTTGTCTGGAATTATATATTATTACTTTAAAAACCAAATAGAAGAGTTTGAGGATAGAATAATGCACAAAGAAGCTTACGCTTTAGTTAAAAAACTGCCCCGATGTGGGGAAGATGATATTCAACAAATGATTAGATATGGTTTTGTCCCTGAGACAGTTGAATACTGCTTAAAATATGATGATATTGACCAACTATTAGTTTTATTAGGAGATTTTGAAAATTTATTGGATCAAAATGCGATATGGAGTCCATTCGAGTGGGCTAAAAAGCCAGACACCTTAAGTTTTTTATCTTTTGCTGGTTATTTTGGATCAATTAAATGCTTTAAACTCTTAATTCTCAAAGGGTTTAATATTGATCAGAGCATTTGTGAGAGTGTTGTTTGTAGTGGGTCTATGGACCTTTTTCATATTTGTTATAGTTACTGTAATAATTACTCGGACTTGTTATCAAAAGCAATAGTATTTCATCACTTTTCAATTATTTGTTTTTTAATTGAAAATGGAGTGAATGTCAATGAGAAAAATGGTGGGTTTGTGTTATAATATTTTTTTTAAATCCCTTTTGTATTGCTATTCTTAATGGTCATTTAAGTATTGTGGACTTTCTGATTAAGTATGGGGTTGATATAAGGAATAAAGAGAATATTGTCTAACTGATTCGTTTCTAGACTCTCCAATATGGTATGCATTTTTTACAGGAAACCTTTATATGATAGAGTATCTTGTGGAGCAAGGAATAGACCTATATGAAGACACAAAAAGAGTAATCTAGTTTTATTTTTTGATCCAGTTTATGTTGCTTCATCTAATGGTCATCTAAATATTGTTCGTTATTTAGTTGAAAAGGGGGGCAATGTTAATTCTAGAGTTTTTTTAATGCTAATTCATATTCTCCATTGCATTCTTCTGCTTTTGAAGGTTATTTAGATATTGTAATGTATCTGGTTGAAAATGGAGCTGATGTTAATTCCAAACAAGTAGATATAAAAAATTTGCCAACCTTACCACTCCTTTGCATTCTGCATCATTGAAAGGGAATTTGGCAATTGTGAAGTATCTCATAGAAAAAGGGACAGAAAAAGATTTTGCAAACCACTATGGAGATACCCCTCTTCATATAGCATCCGAAAAAGGGTTTTCTGAATTAGTGGATTTCTATCTCAAAGAAGGTTCGAATATTAACCAAAAAAATAAGCAGGGTTGGATTTCTTTTCTTCAATGACTCCATTGCACTTAGCAACTCTGAATCATCATCTAAATACAGTTAATTGTTTAGTTTTAGCTGGTGCAGATATCGATCCCAAGAATAATATTGGCGAGACTCCACTTCATATAGCCTCTATTAATGGAGATATGGAGATCGTTCGTTATTTAATTGAACATGGAAGCAAGATTGATGAAGTTGATACAGATTCGATGAAAAAATGTATTCAAGGAGTCCTCTTCACCTTGCTTCAGCTCATGGATTGGTTTCTATTGTTGAGTATCTGATTAGTCAAGGAGCGGATATCACTGGTCGTTCAAATAGCATCAGATTTTAGTTAATATTGGAACCCCTCTTCATGTTGCATCATATAAATGCCAACTTGAATTAGTTAAGTATTGTATTAAACTAGGTATTGATATAAATATTAAGAACAAATATGGATATACTCCATTATATATTGCGTGTTCAAGAGGACATAAAAATATTGCAGAATATTTGGTAAGTCATGGTGCAAATATCAATGAAATGGACAGTATATTTCCCAAAAATATTATTCATGGGCACCCCTTCATATTGCTTCGTCGAATGGCCACTTGGAAATAGTTGTTTTTCTTATTGAAAATGGAGCCGATGTAAACATTCGGACAAAAAACATGGTAACACCTTTGAAAATTGCAAAAAGGGAACGAAACACACAAATAATTGATTATTTGATAAAAAATGGTGGAATTGAGTGATGATTACAAATCCTTTTCTATTGTATCTAATATTTCACTAACCAAAATCAAAAAGAACTGATCTTTGAATCAAAGATGTTTCTTCAAAAGCTTGATTCTTTCTCCAAAAGCGGATTGTCATTATAGCAAGGATTAATATAACTACTAACAAGCCAACATATAGAAATGATTTCTTATCATAATATCCTGAAGATGAAGATGAATATACTGGTTTCAATAGACAAATCTCTGCATTAAAAACCAATGCTGGAGATAGAGATGAATCGTATTTTATATATGTAATATTTTGCTTTGAAATATGAGGCTCTGTCAGTTCACGGTCCAATATGCTATTAATAATATATCCACTGGCAGCATTAATGGTCGAATTTGCATTGTTAAATAATACCCAACAGGATGAGGCGATTATTTGTTGGCATTTTAGAATACAAAGTTTACATTCATTATCCTTAATAATTGTATTTGAGGCGACACATGATGGAGAGTATATTATGACTCCATTTTTTGCGGTATTATTTATTATTAGTGAATAGTCAATGCCCAGATTTGCCAATGATAAAATGGCTGAATAGTCAGATGGAGAGTTTCTAGTGGAATTAATTGTGACACTACTACCAGAGATTTCCAAAGATGAGCCAATAAAATTGTTTTGGGGAGAACATGATGATATTGTGGATCTATTGATTGTGATGCAACTTTTTTCATCAAGTATAATGCATGCCATATGAGAGGAATCTGAGTAACAATAGAATCCACATGAATTTGACATAGAAAAATGGCCATTCAATGAAAAAAAATATATTGCTCCTCCATTTAGAGCTTCTTTTTGATTGCATGAAGATGAATTAGAGAAAACTGAAGAAATAACATTCAAGGAAATAAATGGAGATACAAAATTAATGCATCCACCATTTGATTCGGAATGAATTCCATAAAAAACACACTTTTCTATTAAAAAGCATGAATAATAGTTATTATATTTGATAGTTGATGATACAAATTGGGATGATAAAGTTGAACAGTCATAATCAAATCTATTGCAGCCCAGATTGGTAACAATATTAAGGGGAGCAATGGTTAAAAAGGTACAATTTGAGTAATTACAGCCATTTTCTTTGTCATTGTCAAAGAAACAACCAATGCATAGAAAACCAAATGAAAGATTGGGGCATTGAATAATGATACAACTTTTTAAAATCGATTTAGAACTAATGAAAAGAAACTGTTTGATTCCCTTGCTATTGCAATCAATAAAATTTGTGCATTCAATCTTAACATCGGTAAAAGAGAAAAAGAAAGAGTGGGAATCATGCGAATACAATTTGTTGATATTTGTGAAATAAACAAAGCAATAACCATTTGATGATGTACAAAAAAAACCAGATTTAGATGATTCAAAGCTAGATAAATTGGAATCTTTGATCATTCCGTTATTTGATGAAAGAGAAAACAATAAAATACTCTTTTCATCTGGTGCTATCCCATGGTCGCAACATAAAACTTGGTCAAATGAGAAAGATCCTTCATTTTTAGCAAAATATATATCTTGACCTAGTTCTGAGTTGCATTTAGAACAGCATGAAGCTCCGATAACCAGCTTTGAACTTGAAGAATAGATAGCTCCTCCACTCATAGCTGAGCATTGATAAAAAAAAGTTCTATTAATCGAAATAGTTGCAAAATCATGGATCTGATCAATGTAAATTGCTCCTCCACATGAAGCCGAGAGGCTAATACTAAAAAATTTCACATTATTAATTGAAAAAAGTGCTTCCTTAAGAATTAAAACAAGTTGGTGATTATATACAGTGTTATTAATAGTGGAGGAATGATAAATAGCTAATACGAAAACAATAACAAAACACATTTACTCGATATTTTCAATTTGAATAGATAACTGTAATGATTGATTGAAACAAGGAATTTGTGAAGATGCAGATTTATTTTTGAACTGGTGATTCCATCATTACGACAATGAAGGAATCATGAAAAAAACACCAGGAAAGGTTTTTAATCATGAAGTTATAATACCAATATTGAAAAAAATCATCATTGGAGTCATTTTTTGTGACTCCTTCCTGAATTTTTGATGATAAAATCACAAACTATCTTTTATCATTCAACATCATTGAATGGGAAAAAAATAATTTGTGCTTCACATTGGCAATACTCCCCTTCATGATGAATTAGGGAAGAGTAAATTATTTATTTGCTACTGTTGAAATCAGAGCGACAATTGAATCCACATGATCTGGTCATTGAAAAGCAGCCATGGATCGAAACAAAATAAATGACTCCTCCACTAACCGAATCCAAGTTATTATGGATAATGAGTTTGAGAATACTGAAGATATTACTATCAATGGTTTCTGGCCTTATTCAATACTACTGACTTAATCAGGAAATCATAACAAATTAGTAGTTTTCTATTTAATTTGTATAACTACCATTTGATCTAACATTGTTAGACGAACAATGGGCAAAATGAAAATGAGAATATTAAGGTAGAAAAAAAAATTACCAAATGTGTCCAAAAACATATTCAAAAACTTATTCTCAAAAAGTGGAGATGGTCACATCACTTGTTTAATTAGGAATGATTTCTTCCATTGAAGTCAAAGCTTCCCCAA